>Ga0214543_1010539_pt1 | contig 13619 bp, 10 predicted proteins | sample CNSS2metaG_FD_160094 | JGI IMG/M metagenome (GOLD analysis project Ga0214543, IMG submission 160094) | Root nodule microbial communities from cowpea collected in UCLA plant growth center, Los Angeles, California, USA - CNSS2 | ecosystem: Host-associated > Plants > Roots > Nodule | place: USA...
CTTTCCTTGTACCACATGTAGGCCTTGCATTCCCTGCATATGAATATTGGATCTCCAATGTCTGCGTACACTGTGTATATTCAAATATACTCTTACTAAATGAAGTACAATATAAGAATAATAAAAATTATAGGTACTATATAAAATCTTATCTGGGATTGATGGGCTGTTCGATTTCCCAATCTTGTGCTATAGAGTCATGTTCCATGTCTTCGTTCTGGTGAGGTGGTGAATCTGAAAAAGGTTATTCGTATATGTCAAACATATAGTCAAAATTTCAACAGTCTATAAATAATATACTACCAATTTAGAAAGTATTACCTCTAACAATATCCTCAATCCGGGGACTTGTACTCTGATGTAGTGCAACATCTTGTACTATAGCATGGGATGATGACTCATCTGTTGAACTTTGACGAAACTCTGATGAAAACTCTTTTGCAACTTGAAACTTCTGAAGCAGATTTTGGCGATGAAAAGTCTCATTATGAAATCTAAAGCTCATAGCATTAGTTTTCCTTTGACGTGGTTGTTCATTATAATTTCCTTCAATATAGTTATTTGGTTCAATCTGCCGATTGAAGAAATCGATCATTGTAATATCAGACAGTGGTGTACAGTTCCTTTTCCTTCGATGATCGTCATCATGTAGTTCTCTATGATTCCTTTTCATTTTCTTTTCTTTGAGCATCATCTTTCTTTTCAGTCTTGCATTTGCGCAAGATGCATTGGACTCCATCATCAAACTGTTATTGAAACAATTATGACAAATAATATTGTTGTTCATACAAAATCATTGTACACATTTGTATTGCATATCGTATTTCAAGCCAAACACAATATTTGTTTTAACATTGACGAATTAAAAACTTCTCCCAGTCCATTAGAAGAACACAAAGCATGTAACAATGATATACAAATAAAAATAATAATAATACAACAACACATTGTACCTGAAACTTAATGTAGTTGATTTCTGGATTTTGGTTTTCCTATAACTCTTCTAAGTTTAAGTGTTTGATATACTTGAAGCTTTGAAACAAAATATCTTAGCAAACTTTTAGATGAGCGAAAATATAAATTGCGCGCCAAATTAATTTTATTTGTTTAGTTTATTGCATTTAATCCTTTATTATCGAAATGATTGATTGTATAGGATGGGGCAGTTCAACCCCTAAAAGTCATTCTACATGTACTTCATTCATCTAAATGTCTACATCTATTAATGAAGGTTTTGTTTCTTTAAATAATTTTTATAATTAAGTTAAAAAGTAATGATGGTTGGCGTAGAACCTTCCATTCGATGAGTTTCAAGTTGTTTCAGAGTTATATATAGTCTGTTACTATTCATTTCTGCACCAACCAAATTTTCAAGTTGTCCAAAAAACTTTCGAACTTCACCAACCAAATTTTCTCAAATGTCGACTTCTGAGGCAAACCAAAACAATCCTGCAAGATGGTATTCCTTCAAGAATTGGTTCCAGAGTTCACTCCACTTGGTATTTCCAACATGGGTAAGTATTGAACTTATGATTTAATTTTTGTTCATGATTATTGTTAGATTTCTGGTAAAGATTCAAACTTTCATCAAGTTATCATCTTTTACATCGTAAATACATTGATTTTTTTCTAAAAAAATCCTTGCTTGCTATATGTAATACTTTGGTTCTTTCTAAAGATGAATAAAAAAAATGACTTCTTTTCGTTTCGAAACTGTTGGGTAGGAGTTCGTTCGTTTTGATGAAACTTTCTTTGACTACTGGGGACAACATATGGAGATGGGGACAAACTACTTTCGTGATCCAGTAGGAAACTATCTTATGGTTGAATTTGAAGAGTCTTTCATGCAAAATCGAAGCTTTCGTATAGCACGGGAAATTTCAAATTTTTATAAATTGGATGATCTATACTGGTTGGGGATACTATACTGTGGACATCGTTACTTTCAGATTCGTATTTTCAGTTTGGCTATGAAGGAAATAGACTATCATGCTCCGAGACTGGTTCCTAATCCCCAACGACCCTTGTCTTCTTCGAGGTTTTTCACTTGCTTTAAATCCGAACTATTGCTGCCTCAGGTATTATTTTAAGATTCATAAGTTCATCTTGGTTTCTTAAGCTAGTTATTAATTATACTTTTAAACTGGTGCAGACATGCATTAAGTTGGAATATGCCTTTGTTATTTTTTGGGCACATGAATTGGACTATGACAACATTCAACTAATTGATCCACGTCAGAAGAAACATGATGTTGGTATACACAAGTCGGTAAATGAAGACTTGATTCTACAGAAAGGGGTGTTAGAGATGGCTGAATATTTCAACGTCAAGGAAAACAAAATCATAGATATGAGTTATGTTGACAGAAATACATTTTTATTTAGGCTTTTTTCATCTGGGGGAATTGAAATTAATTATGCTCCTCAAGTGGTCAGCGTTAGTAACCATGATACACATCTCGAAGACTATGACCCTGCAGATTTTTACTACTCAATGGCCAAATGCTTATCTGAGAATGATACCAAATCATCATCACTGGTATATGATTTTTGACCTTAGATGTTATAGTGCAATGTATTTTCATGTGTTCTAATTATAACTACGGACTTGATTTTCTTTCAGTACTTGGAATCCGAATTTGCAACAAAAGCTCTTGTTAAGAAGAGGACACGATACATATTGGTCAATTCTGAAGGTGATTGTTGGCCTTGTACAATTCGAAGATCTGGAAGAACGAACAAAGAATGCTACTTAAGTTGTGGGTGGAAAGAATTCTGCAAGCAGAACAAATTAAAGGAAGGAACCATAATCAGACTTGGTGTAGATAAGGAACAATCGAATTTTATCTATGTAATGGAGATAAAAGTATAACCTTTGTATTTGGTACTTTGTTTTGTCCAACAATTAACCACAATAGTATTTCATAGGTCCATCAGAAGAACAACAATCTTTTTGATATATATCTGTTAACAAATGTTGGTTATCGTTATATATTTATATATATAAACATCTAATTTGTCGGTCTATAGAATTCTTATTTATTACTAATTCTATCTATAATTACCTTGCTTATTCTTATATTTTGAACCTCTTCATGCATACAATAATGTTATAACCATAGTTTGACCTTCTACACAACAAATAGTATAATATATTGAATGTGCGTGGAAAATTAGAACAATAAATTCACACAGGCTTAAACGATTAAGCTGATTGAATATCAATTTGAATATACGAAGAAATAACTTAAACACATTTCAAACATAATAGTTAAATTCTGAACGGAACTTAGAATTTTGATGTGCAATAGTAAATAATATCATTTACATAATAATATAGTTGGTAAACATATTATTTGGTAAACATAGTTCGTGGATAAAATATTACAACGATGGTATACTAAAAATAAACAACTGTCCCAAAATCCAAATCTAGATAAAACCATTAATATGATAATGATTTCAAAAATACAGGACACCATCAGCAACTTTGATCACCACGACATCAAAATCCATATATATTTACAAACTTTACTGGTCAACCTTACAGCTTCTCCTGTTTCATCCGCTTTTTAGTTTTGGACCTAGAAAATTCTGCACTTGGAATATCATCCAGATGGTCGCAATCAACCTCAAAGTCGAACAACAGTTCCTTGGTAGGGGTAACACAGAAGTCAATATAAGGATCATGATCTGCGGATCCACTCAAAGTCAACTGCACATTCCAAACAATTTTTTATTATATTTATTTTGTGGATTAAAAAAACATGTAAAACTAACATAAGAATAGATTATATATTACCATGCACATATCAACTTTTGTATTTTGATCAAAACCTGTCTGTCCAATGATTTCTTTGTTCTACGATTTTAAACATAAAATCCTTACTTCAAATCAATAGTACTATCAAAATTAAGTATACAATGAGTTTAAACTCTACATACCTTTCCTGTATGGCATGCACTTTTAGTGGAACCACTAGACTTTGATTTGTTTGTGGATCCATTAGATGATTTGGATTGCTTTGTGGAAACACATACAACTGTGGGACTTGACTCTTCAATCTGTCAAATTCATTCAACAAATTTGAATAAATTTATAATTATGAAAGAAGTACAAAATTTTACAAATTAGACGTACCTATTTTGTATGACGACCACTTATATTCAGAGCAATTGTTTGAGATTGCGTATTGGGACCACATATAGCCTTGGGCCTCGACTCTTTGGGCTATCATTCACCAAAATGTAAACTGTAAAAATCTACAATTAAGAAAGTAAAAAAATTGGATATTACATATACCTTTATCCCATGAGGTGCACTTTTAATAGACCCAACTGTTTTTGGTTGCTTATTCCAAACGCATATACTTGCTGCTTTAGTTCCTTTATCCTGTCATTGAAAATCAAAGTACTAAATACATAATCTCAAACTAAGTTATTACATCACGGAATCAATAAAAAAGAAAAACAACTAAATCATAATCAAGAGAATGACCTCCTTTATTTCGGGTCCGCCCTTGGAGTTTGCTTCGGTACTCGAATCACATGTACCTTCACCACTACTGTCCTTAATCTACATATGAATAATAGTAAAAAAATCATGCTATGAAGGATAAGTCAAAACACATAAATTCTCTTGGTACAACATATCAACCTACCATCTTAGGATCAAGTTTACTTCTAATTGAAGCAATAGTTTCAGGATTGGTCGAAGCTTTCATTACAGACGAAGATCTGTTACTTGGTTGAACTCTAACCTTAAAAGCAAGAGTACATCCTAGCAAAGCATCTAAATCCTCTGGAAAACATTTGGGATCATCTTCACAATCCTAAAACAAATAAAATGCAATCTTACACATCCATTTAGTGAAACAATTGACAAACAAACTAATAGCACCTCAATCATCTTATTCATCAATTCAAGAGCTGATACACCAATCAAGTTAGTACAGTCTTGATCCCACATTACAAAATTTGTGTAACTGTCTCCATCTGTAACCTGTAATTCTAACTTATATCTGAAACAAAAAGATTTAGTTATTTAATAACATAATACTGATGTAAACATGAAAAATATCTAAAATATAAATACAAACTTAATTCCATGTTTTTCATTATCAAACCCACAAAGAACACACTTAAAAGGACCTACTTCATCAGTCTTCTTCCTGCAACTATTGCATACTGGATAACACCACCCATCATTACCTAAATTAAACTTTATAGTATTTGCAACGGTAACACAATATTGTTCCTATTAAAAAACAAAACAAACTTATATCAACAAATAAATAATAAATTCAACAAAAATGTTACAAAAACCCAAAATAACTTACTGATTACCTCTTTCATACATGTAATTTCAGATATCGTACGCACAACAACTTTATACATAAATTTCTCATGTTCACTATACTGAGACGGTGAACTCAATTGGCTACACTCTTGACTCGAATTAACTTCATTGCCAAAACGTCTATAAGTAGAAAATTTAAATGATTATAATACAATATATGTTAAACACAATGTCTAAAACATAACAAAACATACTCTATCCATTGCTCCCTGAATCGAACTAACTCAACACATTCTTCACCCATAAAGAGCTTTGAACCATTCCAGGAATTAGATATTGAGACTGACCACCGTCCTAAATTAACAACAAGATCAGCCCAAAAAAAACCACAAAACACACAAATAAAATGGACAAACCTGAACACGGCTTAATCTTAGCCTGTGTCAACAGAACGACAAGAAGATAGGAATCTGGTTCACCCCTCCAATCACTCATAAACTTGAAGTAATATGAATTCCACAACGTACAACCAATGACTGCAGAACTGTAAAAAATGCGACAATATCAACTGTTAAATGAGAATACAACAATATTAAAAAACATAGTAAATAATAACTAACCTCATATCCCTTATATGAAAGACCACATTCTTCGACTGAGGATTACACCTCACATTATCAACCACTCCAATAATATCTAAAACAAAGAATAACAACCCATTCAACTCATAATCTTCATATACTAAATTCCAAAGAACAACATCATATGTACATACCATACACCAAATCAGCAGAGTAATTTCCATCCACTATATCTTCAATACTTTTGAAGTTGTAAACGTTCAGTGGAATACTCGAAATTGGTTGTTGTTTTATAGTTGTTGCCCCAATGAACAACAATTTGTAAGGATGTTCACATACCCGAAATTGTCCTTGATTTTTCAATATCTTAAAGTTATGCATTATATAGGTTTGACCCTCTACCACTTTTTCTTCCCACAAACATAAATCCTCCTTTTTTACCATGGCAGAAATCATATCACCCTGGAAAAAAAAGCATAAAAATAGCAACACATAAAACAACAACACATAAAACAGCATCACAATTGCATTACCTTCTGATCCAAAAGAATCAACTCCATATGACGACTATTATCCCGGTTTTGAACAAACCACAAGTCTTTCACTCTAACAGCAAGTTTCAATGTTTCTTTCTTGTCATCAATATCTTTGATGAGATCAAGTTTTCTCGCCATCAGAAGATACAAACACAACCTACACCAAGTTAAAATACAAAGAACGTAATAACACCAACTACAGAATCTGACAAAAAAATAACAGCAACTCTTAAACGGAAAGAACAAACAGAAACCATAACTCATGAAACTCAAATACACAGAATACATACCTGGTAAACCATACAAAACTGAAACAACAAAAAAAAACGAAGGAAACTACAAAATCAAAACTGAACCAACTAAAAAGACAACAAATATAAATAATCCCAATATCCAAAACTGAAGAACTGAAAAAAGAACACAAATATTAAACGGAAAAAAAATGGATAACCAAAAATAACACAAACCCACAACGAACTCAGAAAACAAAAAAAATAAAGACTCAACCACAAAAACCAAAGAAATGGAAGACCTTAAGAAGATGGGTTAAGATACTGCAGAACGGAGAGTAAAAACTGAGGAAGAAGAAACTGAGGAAGAAGGAAAGAACCCAGCTGCAACAATTTTTAAAATACACAACAATGAACTTTGATCGCAAAGCAACTGAGCTCATTAATTAATCCATGCAAATCAATCAAATCATGCAGTACTCCTCCATCTAAGGCGGGAAAACGAAAATGACTTCTTTGGCCACACAATCGAACGAAATCGAAGCTTAATCATAGGGGTACATTCGTCAAAAAATAGAAATGAGAATGGGCAGATTACCCAAAAACCTAAAAATAAGACAACTATCAAAAATGTAAGTGGGGATATTTGGATCTTTTCCGGAAGGCATTGTTTTCTTATATTTTAATTCAATAATAAAAGAATTGATTAACTAATGAATGTATAAACCCCGAAGCCTGAAAGTGTATTTTCCGCTACCAAATGCCGGAAGAAACCCAAATAGGTAGGTTTTGAAGTGTTTGCACAAATCCAGTTTCATTGAAACAGATGTTTGATCTCACTTGTTCTTCTAACGCTTCTTTGTGTATAAGCAAACCTCACAAAGTAGGCATTGCAATGGCTTCAGGGGAGCAAAAATCTCCACCCCAAACCCAAAGGTTGCAAATTTATCCCAATACAAATTCTGGGGTCTCACCTTTCTGGAGAGGTAATTCCCTATCCATTTGAAATTCCTCCATTGAAATGAAAAAAAAGTTTAATTTTTTTGTTTTTTCTTTGCAGAAAAGTATGAAAGAGAGGCCAAGAGGTATTGGGATGTTTTCTACAAGCGCCACAAGGACAGGGTTAGTCTTTCTTAGTACTTGTGTTTGTGTTCTCTGTTAATTCAAATTTTGTTGCTCACTTGTGTATTATCCAGTATACCTGGTTTCCTCTTGTTGGTGATGTCTTTTGATGTAACTGGATAACTTTACTCTAATTGTTTAATTCCCATGGAATTTGTTGTGTAATTTGACTTTGGTAATAATACCTTTTTTCAGTTTTTCAAAGACCGGCACTACTTGGATAAGGAATGGGGCGAGTACTTTTCTGTGAGTGAAAGGAAATACCATCTTTGTTTATTTATGTGTTTTGGATGGTGTTGTAATGGCTTAAGGGATTTTTAATTTTCAGGGAGGAGGAAAGAAAGTGATTTTGGAGGTATATATTCCTGATCATACTGTTTATGCTTCTGTGTTTTATTAGTTTATCCTTTATAATTGTTTAAATTACTCAGGAATTATAATGTTGAGCATACACGCATGCCACAATGTTATAATTGGATTAATGTGATTGTTATAAAGTTTTTTGCGTGAACCATAGCAGATAGAACCTTCCTGCATTTGTTTTCTACACTTCTACTTGTCACTTGCGAAATTTGTACTGGTTATTTATTGACACAGTTCATTTTCTGTTCACGATCCTCTCCATGAGGTCCTTGGCCTAGTAAGTTTCTTAACAAGTCATGGTGTGTGCTAAACAGGTTGGCTGTGGCGCTGGAAATACTATCTTTCCGGTGATAGCATCATATCCGGATGCTTTTGTGTATGCATGTGATTTCTCACCGCGAGCTGTTGAGTTGGTTCAGGTTAGAAACCTCCTTTTTGAAATCTGTGTCCAATCATCATCTATTTCTATATGTGTTTGTATGTGACTTGACTTGGCTGCGTGCTTCCTTATTCAGTCTTTATCTTGTGTGCATCTTTATTCAGTCTGTGCAAGTGTCAGTAAGAAGTCTCATATGCTGTAAAAATTACAATTTGAGGGATATAACGTAATGCCTTAAGGTTTTGGGTTATATATGATATCAAGTTTACTTGTATGATTTACTTGTGGTCCAATAATGGAGATCTCCCTGCTATTTTTACCCTTTTCGAATTCCTTAACAGATCTGTTAATGTGGATCTTTCTGGTCAGGTTCATTATGCAGAGAAATGTATATTCACACAAGTTTTTGTAATTAACTTAATGTGAATCACGTTTTGCCAAATAGACAGACATCGAGGAATCATCCTAATCTGCGGTTTAATGCCACATTATTGGTATACATTGTGGAAATAAACTTCATCTTTTACACAGGTTATTCATTAGGATGTTGGTGGAATTTTGCAACTTATGTCCCTTTAGAATGTTCCACGTGGTGGTCTTCTTCTACAAATCAGCTGACTTTAAGCCTTAGTAGTTGTTAATTCTTTCTTTGGTAAAAGGGCACACTTTATTTTGGTTTAAAAGACGAGTTTGTATTGCTTATCTATTCTGTTTTAAAAATATGAATTGTAATACTTTTTTATTAGATACATCTAGTGAGAACAATCTTGCTTTCTTTTTTTGCAGACACACGAAGACTACAAGGAATCCCATGTTAGTGCTTTTGTCTCTGATTTGACAGCTGATGATCTGTGCAAAAAGATTCTTCCATCTTCAGTTGATATTGTTACAATGGTATCTGAAATTCTGAATGGCAGTTTAAATCTTTAACTGAACATAGATTGGACTGATTATGTGATCAAATTTGCTTTGTTTGTCGCAAGCTTTCATTTTCTTGCCTTATTTCAGATAGTTTTTGTACTCTTATTATTGGCAATTAGTAGTTGTTTATGTAGCTGACATGGTAAGCAGATATTTATGTTGTCTGCAGTGTCCCCAGAGAAGATGCCTCTAGTTTTACAAAATGTTAGAAAAGTTATCAAGGTATGAAAGAATTCATTATATATTCCAGAGTTCTTGCTGGAGATAACTCGTCTGCATGTGATGAAAGTCATACCTTTTCTCCAATTGCAGCCAGATGGATATGTGTTGTTCCGAGACTATGCTACTGGGGACCTTGCTCAGGTGGATTTATTATTGCACTTTACTTTTTTAACTCACAGAAAATTGAAAAGCGCGCAATTATTATCTAATTTATTTTCTTCTGATAATTATTTATAAAAAACAGTAAATAAAAATAGGACTAACTGTATTGGAATCAACGAAATGGTCTCACAAATTTATTGACAAATTAGAACAACCGGAGGGAAAAAAGAATCATGAATATTCAGATCATTCCAGAAAAGCCACAACGTATCCATTTTTACTAAATTTTTACGTAAAGTACTTATAGTGATACTAGAGATACTGATCTGAAAATCAAAATCCAATATAGTTCTTATTGTTTTAACTTTCAATATTAAAATGATTTAAATATTAAGCTCTTTAGTTTTTGGTTTTAGCTATGTTTATACCGAGGTGGGGCAATTCTATACTATAATACTACATCTTCCTCATTTAATGTGAAACTCTTAGACCATTATTCCTTAACTAAAATATGGTGAATCATCTAACTAATTAATTACCATTTCAATTTTAGCATTTCTGGTGTTGGAAAGGAAAACTGTTGACTATCAAATTTTGGTTGATGAATTTCTTTTTATTTAAGTATTTGACAGTTTCTGTATCTATTTTTGTGCTCTACAGGAAAGGTTCTCTACCAAGGATCAAAAGATCAGTGATAATTTTTATGTTAGAGGTGACGGCACCGTAAGTTTTCAGCTTGATCCATCTTAACTTGTAACTTGGTGATTTTCTTCATTTCTAAAGTAGTATTCCCTTTGTTTCCTGTCCAGCGCGCTTACTATTTTTCAAATGAGTTCTTGACAAATTTATTCAAAGAAAATGGTTTTGATGTTGACAAACTCCATGTATACTGCAAACAAGTTGAGAACCGCTCAAGGGAGTTGATAATGAATCGGTAATATATTTTATCACAAGTTCATCTTGGTCATTTTTATATGGTATTAATTGTGTTCTAAGAGTTGTGTTTTTACATTAGGTAGCCTATCATGTAGGATGCTTTCTTGAACTTCTAATGCTTTCTATCATATATGATACTTTTAAAGATGAGGTTCCATTTGTTTTCCTTCACATTCAAACACATTGACTGTACTTCTGTTTTCCCTTTTTGTTTTTTGGTTTTAGTCGATGGGTCCAAGCTGTATTTCGTGTATCAGATAGTTCCAACTTGTCTTCAAGCCAAGAAGCTGAGGCCAATAATCTTGATAGTGATAATGTCGACAAGGAAATCAAGCAAAATAATTTGAATGGTGGTTTAAATGACTCTGCAGTTGATTTGTCTGAGGGTGTGGCAATGGACATGTTCGGATTCTTACCTTCCAGTGAGTACGAGGTAAAGTTCTCACTGTTGCTCAATCATTACTCATCCTTTAGTTTCTAACAAAAATTAATCAGATTTCATGGAATCATTTTTCTTAGTATCTGAACGTATCCCATCTGAGGTTAGTTCTTTCAGATGTACACAATTTGCATATCAAGGCCTTTTCCTTTCTCCTTTTAGCAACTTTTGAATGACTTCTTTTTCGAAATTTCCTTCAGTATTATTCTCAATTTTTATTTATTAGTTGCATATATGTCATAAACGATAGCTTTCTTTGGCTTATTTTTTTATACTGATGTTTTTATTTAGATTTTTATCTCTTCAACATATTAGTGTGTCCACTTTTCATCACCTGAGTTTTTCCTGTAGATCATTGAGATCAACCTTAGAGGCTGGAATTTCAAGATTAGTTTACTTTCAAAAGAGTACCAACATACCTGCAAGTCAACGGGTTTGATGCTGTGGGAATCGGCGCGGTTGATGGCTTCTGTCCTTGCAGAAAATCCCAGCATTGTTGCAGGAAAGAGGATGTTGGAGTTGGGGTGTGGCAGCGGAGGTATCTGCTCAATGATTGCTGCAAGAGATGCTGATCTAGTGGTTGCAACCGATGGTGATGGTTTTGCACTTGATCTCCTGGCCAAAAATGTTGCATCCAACATTGAACCATCGTTGCTGACTAAACTAACCACAAAAAGATTGGAGTGGGGAAACAAAGACCACATAGAAAGCATAAAGGAAGTAGTGAGCAATAGAGGGTTTGATGTGATCATTGGCACAGATGTGACATACATTCCTGAAGCCATATTGCCTTTGTTTGCAACTGCCAAAGAACTCATTGCCACTGGTGGAAGCCATGAAGATGGTAATGTTCCTGCACTTATTCTTTGCCACATTTTTCGCCGAGTAGACGAACCTACCTTGCTTTCTGCTGCAGCACATTTCGGGTTTAGATTAGTTGACAAGTGGCCTGCTGAAACTTCAAGTAATTTGTCACATAGCATTATAGACAACTGGTTTATTGACAATGGTTTAAAAGATGATCTTCCTAGTACAGCATTGAACATCTTGCTCTTCTGCATGGAGTGATATTGATTGAGTTTAGCATTTGTAGCTTGAGTGCAAATTGGTTTCTTGATTCTTCCTTCATTACAAGAAGTAGAGTGTAACTTCCTAGTTGATTCATTACTTGCGCTCATTGTACAAGTTTTTTATTTGATGAGGGGTTTTGTAAGAGAATTCTGTTTTCTTTTTCTTAATTTTATATACTTTTGTTGCTGTGCTCCCCACATGGAGGCATTGGCATATATGGACACATGATGCTTATGTATACCCTGCATCATTTTCTTGGAAATACAAAAGTATTACTTTTTGTGAGTGATTATGATTGTTAATTACAGATTAGGCAAAGATCTTTCAGTCATTTAAGAGGAATCGTTAGCAAAAATTGGCGACAAGTATGATACAGTTCTAACTTCTAAATTGGAGCTTGTTGATTCTACATGGTAACACATAAACTCAAATGATTTTTCTCTAAACATTCTACTTTGAATTTAGTGTGAATGTACTAACATTGTAAAAGTTTTTAATTTTTTTACTTCAGTTATAGATTATGTATATACAATGAGATTGTTCATTGGTAAACAAGTAAAAATCTTTACCTCAATAGAGTATCACGTCTTTGGCAAACATTATTGCTTAAGAGTAACTTAGAATGCGCTTGATAAATTCAGGTAGAACTTGTTCGGATTCAAATTTATTTGTCAGAAAGAATAAATCAGAGCAAAAATGACCAAGTGTTCATCCATGATAATATTATATTTACTAAAGTTCTAACAATTTGTGTAATCATTTTCTGTATGAACTTACCTCGTTTTGTACGGCTAAAATTTCAGAATGTAAACAAGGACCACTCAAGCAACTGTCCATTGAATTCATCACTTTGCACATTCACTTTTTATTTAAATTAAAGCATATATTATTTCTTTTGTTATAAAAAGACTAAAAAGTATGTTCATGTTCAATGAACAGCTTATTCCTGGTTGCATGCACACATATTCTTTGGATATATATATATATATATATATATATATATATATTACATTACAATAAGGGGAGCAGTACTGTTCTATTGAAAATTTCTTTGTTTAAATATTAGGCAATGTATATTTAATTTTCAACAGCTTAATGGACCCCAAGAAAATAAGTATGTCAGTTGTCTCTGTGCTTCTTAAGAGCAAATATGGATCTAAAATATTTAAATTTTTGTAGTCGTCCTTTAAATATTTGTTAATTTTCATATCATAAAGTGTTTAACTAAATCAGTTATAGTATTTGAAGGCCACATTCTGCCATTAATTAATGTCATATTATAATGAATTGATAGTATTAAAAAGTTACATGATTAATTACTTCCAATATATATATATATATATGCTCAACATTGTGTATAAGATAGTTATTATTAATAATCTGATTAATCTACTAACCAAAAAGAAGAAGTACATATA
>Ga0214543_1010541_pt1 | contig 13617 bp, 7 predicted proteins | sample CNSS2metaG_FD_160094 | JGI IMG/M metagenome (GOLD analysis project Ga0214543, IMG submission 160094) | Root nodule microbial communities from cowpea collected in UCLA plant growth center, Los Angeles, California, USA - CNSS2 | ecosystem: Host-associated > Plants > Roots > Nodule | place: USA...
TTATATATAAAAAATATTTTTTTTTTATATAAAAAATGATTTTATATATATATATATATATTTTTTTGTTTATATATATATATATATATATATATATATATATATATATATATATATATATAACATGTTTGTTTTATTTGAAAAATTACAAAAGTACACTAACCAAACAATATTATGATAAGGAAGAGAAAACATTCTCAATTCATTAAGCTTATGAATCCTATGATATTTACAAATATAATCAAAGAGAAAAAGGTATAAAATACTTAAATTAAAGAAAAAAGTTACAACATGGTTGAATTAAAGTAGTCTAGGAGTGATGACTACCTATTAAGTAAAAAACAAGAATAAAAAATAATTCCAGAAAGTTAGAAAAAGAAAAAAAGAGAAAATAGAAAAAAAGAAATTTAAAAATTGTAAATTTTGAAAAATAAATAACTTATATAATTAAAATTTTAAATTTTATCCGTAAAGATAGTTTAAAATTTTAACATTCATGTCAAACTTCAAAAAAAGTCTGTTCTTACAATAAAGAAATGATAATAAATAAATCTATACAATGTGGTTAAGAGAGGATAAAGGAAACGAACAAAATAAAAGAAAAGAAATTGTTTAATCAGTGCGAAATTAAGTTTTGTGCATTCTATACTGTGTCTTTATAAATCTATGTAGGTTATTGTCAACTTCATCGCAGTTTTATTCATCATTATTTTTTTTAATAAAGAATTTTACAACGAGAAATTTAATTTAACAAAGTTGAAGATATAAAGACCAGATGCCGACCATCAAAATGAATCAAATTTGTGTATAAATTAAAATATGACATCAAAGAATATAATTAAGATACTAAAAAAATATTTCATTAATAGTTAATTTAATAATTAAAAATTATTAGTTATTACGATTAATTTAAACATCAATATACAAAATAAAAATTATTGATTGTTAAAATAATTAATATTATAAATAAAAAATTATAATTGATCTCTGAAATTTTTTTTAATAAATGTTTTAATGTTTTAGAAACTAAAAAAAATTATCATTCAGTATTAATTACCAAAATTTTTATTATCAATCGAACTAATTTTTAGATTAAATTTTAATTAATTAAAAATAAATTTAACTATTAATCATAACTTGTATTCATAATAATAATTATTTTAATAATCATATTTTTTTATTTTATAAATAAATATCTTTCTCCAAATAATAACCAACAATTTTTAGTTATTCAAATCGATTGATAACTGGAATATTTTTCCATTACATAAATAAGATTCCATTAACAAAGAGATAACTAAGTTGAAATAATGAAAACAAGTACTTAATAATGCACTAAGGTATCGAGATAGACAAAAACTGAATATATCGAAAATCTGAACCACGCAATACATTTTGAACACGTACACACATCATAACAAAATTGAGCTGGGCATCTGTTACTTTACAACACCGTCACAATGCAATTAATGACTTTGGTAAAATAAATGGAACTGAAAAAAATATACTTTATTTGATTTAGTTTATGTCAATTGAAAGAATATTAATTATCATATTTATATATTAAAAATACTTCTAAAACACATTTATACGAGGTTAAATTATGTCTTTACTTTTTATTTATTTAAATTTAATTTTTATTTTAAAATTTTTTATGTAATAATGTCATTTTCATTGTACTGTAATAACAATGTTTAACAATGTTAATAAAGTATGTCAGTTCATATTTTTATTTTATTTACTTATTTATAGGTTTTTTATTTTTTATTTTTAAAAAATAAAAAATTTTCATGTCTCAAACTTAGTTTGTGCTACGTTATAGTGATAGTATGATGTGACAACATTAGTGTCACGTGTCACTATCAAGTCATCAGTGACGGAATTTGAACCAAAAAGTTTTAAGAGAGTCAAATTATATTTGTTATGTATAAATTATTTTTTTTAATTAAAAAAAATCATTTTTTTACATCATTTTCTCTATTCAAAACAATAACTCATAGTAATAGAATCCAAAACAATATGATAATAATATATATGAAAGAGTAACATAAATTTTATCATCAACAATAATATATTAAAAAAAATTAAAGTTACCTTTAGTCAGAGTATTCCTTTATGTTCTTTCAATGACTCCAAATCTTCAATAATTGAATCAGAACTGAAGCTAGTTGATATATTCATTTCTATGAAAATCAACTCAATTACTTGTAACAATGAAAAGATATGAGCTAGGTCGTCCGTTTGGTTTTTTACTAGAAAGATAGCACGATAAGTAATATGCAACTTTTTTTTAACAACGAATATTCTAACCATAAAAGAAATAAGCTAAACCATGTATACTAAAATCTTCTTGGATGATCATCTTTACCAGACAACGGATAATTTTCTAGATGCATTTGATATGAACCCCATTTTAGATAAGCTCTTCGTACCACATCAATTTGATTTGGTGGGTATTGCCAAATTTGAGTACGATTCCCCATGCCACGTTCTAAAACATTTTCAAATTCATTATATGTAATTTTAGGAACCTTAGAAAGTTGTTTTTCATTTTTGGATTCTCATGAAGTTTCTCAATTTTAGATGACGTAAATGAATTTCTTTCATCTTCATCACAACCCTTCCTCTTGAAAAAAAGAATCAATTCTTTTACTCTTTACCATAATTTTTCTAATATAAATTTGTCACATTTCACCTATTTACAAAAAGATAAAATTATGAATACTCCAAATTAAATCTTAAATACAAGACTCAATATTTTAATAAAACTAATAACTTCTAAATGATTAGCTTCCCTTACCTTAGAGTAGATTCTTAATCTTGCTTTTTCCTTACATAACTTCAAAGTCTAAAATATCTCTATCTACACAAAGAAGAGTTTGATCAATAATTAGAGCATGATTTTATGATCTCTAACCGATAGAGATATGCCTAGAGCATAAAAAAGCTACATACAAGAGAAAAACATATTGCTTAAAAAAAAGGGTAAAAAATGAACTTACTCAAAAGAATAAATTGTTCGGTCCAAAATGTTTCTTAACTCCTCAATTTTGCTATAGTGCAATTAGATTTTGAAAATAATAAGGAATTGATGGTGAAAATTGAGATGAAAATAAGATAGAGAAAGAGATGGAGGCACGGAAGAGAAAAATCAAATAAAGAAGTATAAGAAATTATAATAGAGAGAGAAAACATGACTTTTAAATTTTAAAAAATCTTTTTCAAACTAAATTAATATAAATAAAATAATAATATATAAATATTTTTGTAATATATAAAAAATCGTTGGGGAAGACCCCCTGTCACAGTTATGTTCCGCCACTGCACATCATGTACCATTGCTTAGTCTCAATTTGTTTTTTGTATTTTTATCTGGTTTCAATTTAGTCCCAATCTTTTAAAATTTTTGCAATTCTTTCCCTCCAAATTGAAACAAAAATTAATACTTAAATAAATATTATACAAATATTTGTATTAAATATGATATTTTTATTCAAATTGATATTTCTATTATATATTTTTAACGAAACTATTTAAATTTGTATTTCACATTCAATTTTATTTAAAATTATTTTTAAATTAAATTTATTTATTTTAAATTGTTATAAAATTGTTTAAAATTATTTTCAAATTTTATATTTGAATTTATATAATTGTTATATTTAAACCAAGTCAAACATTTGTATATAAATTACTTTACACATTTTAAAATATACAATTATTTGAAATATAAATTCAAATAAAAAACAATATTGAAGTATGATGTAGTAAAATATTAATAATTATTTTATTTTATTTAATATAAATTTAAATAATCATAATTTTGTTAAAAATATTTTTAAAATTGTGACTAGATTGAAACAAAGTAAAAATACATGGACCAACTAAATTGAGAATGAGGAAACAGTGTCCCTAATAACAAGTTATTCAATAATAACCACCACATACAATCGAACCCAAGTCCTCTTACACACAATCAAGTACTCTCAACCACTTGAGGTAGTACTTTTCCACATCATACCACCAATTAACATTTAATGTCATTAAAGTCCCCTTTCTCCCGCATTTATTAATTTATTAATTATTTAATTAATTAATTTTCACGGGTCTTACATTCCTCACGTCCTTACACACACTAACAAACTCATCTAAATTTCCCTTGAAATTCTATTTCAACCACAACCTCTCTTAATTCATATTCTTCCAATTTCACCACACAAAATATTAACACAACATTCGAAGCATATAAGAGACTATTTGCACAAAATCGCATTTAAACATATAAATTAATCCCTTAAATCAGAACATCAAACACCCCACTGTAGTGGTTCTCACTCAAGCTAGACGATCTAGCCCAGGCGAGAGGCCATCTCGCTTAGGCGAGTCAGTCTCACCTGAGCGAGGCTCTAACAGTGGCAAAAATAAAAATCTGGGCGAACCCTCACTCAGGCTAAGTTGGTTCGCTTAGACGAGAGTGTCTCTCGCTCAAGCGACCTCAACTCGCCTAGGCGAGGCTTCGCGCAGGAACAGGGGTGGGTTTTCTGGTGTTTTCGCTCAGGCGAGAGCCACTCGCTTGGGTGAAAATACCAGATTCCCAATCTGTTCTCGCATGCATTTACCCAGAATTCATGGAAAACTCAATCAAGCAATCAAACATGCATTTCAAACATCAATTTAGCACACAATGCTTCGATCAAACTCATCAAACATGGTTCACGGACTGAAATTAGAAGAAAGATAATTAACTTCCCTTACCTTTGCAATTACCACTAGCAAGGACTCTTTCAACAAGGGGACACCTCAATTACGCAACCTAAGGAACTTAAATGCAATAACTCAGAGTGAGGATAGGACCCTAATTCGATTTGGTAAGAATGGAGCTCGAGAAATTCCAAAATTTGAAGAAAATTGAGGAAACCGAATTTACTTACTTGGAGGAGAAGAAGATTCAACTAGGGGAGGGATTTATGTTCTGGTTCCATGTTCAATTGTTGTAACAAAAATGGAGGATGGTCAGAATGGAAGTTCAAGCTTTCTATTTTAGAGAGAAGGCCATGAAAACAAAGAGGGAAAATTATAGAGTGAGGGTGGAGTGTATTGTTATGTGACACTGGTGGCAGAGAGAAAGAGAGTATAGGGGAATGGATAATGAGGTTCTCACACATGTGATACTTCTTTAACATTAAGAACATGATTACATTAAATTTTTCAAAATAGGAAACAAATTAAGACAAATAAAAAAAAACACAAACAAATTGATATCTTTCTATGAAAATGGGACAAAAGACCTAATTTAACCATAAAAGTATTATTTTTAATGTAATATATTAGTGTAAAATTTTAAAATAAAATTGGAATTTATAAATACTGATCAGAATGAAGAATAATTTACTAATATAAATGATCAGTAAAAGAGATTGATGGGTATCAATCAAATTCCTAATGGTCATTGGTAACCTAATTATTTCATCCCTATCAATTTCTAAATCAACAACATCCAGTAACAACCTAAAGAGAAAAATTGAAATCATAATAAGAAATAATTTACTGCTTAAAGTCTAAATTATCTGAAAAAATCCTTACATTCTAAAAGAACAATTGTAATCATAATTTTATCTGAATTTAAAAAGATTTCAAGAGATACAATTTTAAAATAAAAAAAATGATATATCTAACTTTTTATTTATAATTTTTCAAATATTTATCTATTTAAAGTTTCTCTTAAAATTAATCTTACACATAAAACTTGTGTGATTTTATTACTAGTATTTATCAGACAAGTTTTTCATAATTTTAAACACTAATAGACATGGTATATTTTATTAAATATTAACTTCTAATCTCATTATATTTATTCTTATTCTATTTTTAAATAATTTATTAAAAAAATGTACTCTTTTCTGCGATATAATTTTTTTATTTGATTTTTTTAATGCCTCACTACTTTATTTTTTATATGATTAAATTTTTTATTTTAATCTATTACTAAATATACATTGAAATGATTGAAATTAAGTTTATTGTTATTTGTTTATTCAAATACTTTTATATTACATCATTTATTTTAGCTATTATATTATTTACCATATTTATTTTAGTATTTCAGAATTATACTTACATATATGGTGTATTATAACTCTATTTTAAATATCTTATGTTTATATAAAAGTATGCTATTTTTAAGTTATTTTAAAATTGAATAAAAATATTGGAAAGTATAATATATGATTAATAAAAATTATACAGCATGAAGAAATATATAACAACTGAAAGTAAACTAAATATTTTATCTCTAAATAAAACAATTTAAGAGCTTAAAATTAATTAGGTATATTCTAAAATTAGAAATACCTTAAAATATATTTTATCAATAAAACATATTTCTAATAAACATATCTTTCAAACATGTTCATTTACATTTATAAATTACTTTAACTGATAATTTCGTAATATATTTATAATTTAAGAACTAGCCACCATTTTAGTTTTTACTAAAAATATAGATACTTAAATCCAAAATATAATGTTTAAATTAATGATGAAGGTTTTATTGATTAATCACAAATTGATGAAGTTGAGCTTTCAGCTTTTATATTTATATGTGTCATCTATCAAGTAATAATGTATTGGTTCGAGTTTCTATTCGAACTTTCCAAAATCAACCAAAAAACCAAAAGGAATTTAATGACCAAAATTGCATGCCCTAGATTATTATGCTACCAATATATGATAAGACCCTTTATAGATCCATTTTGCTCCCAGAATAAGCAAATGCAGTTCCTTGTAGACGTAAACTTTCTGAAAGAAGCAATCTAGCTTAATACCAAACAATCTATAAGCTACAAAATCATGTTTAATTATCCTATTTTCGAAAGTTTATTCAAAATTTGTTACAAAAAAATTAATTGAATATTGGAGCAAATTATCATAATCAAAACCAATACATGGTCTCTCACATCTCCATTTTCTTTCTTCTACCGTCTTTCCCTAATTTCTTTCCTTTCTCTCTAATTTTTCTTTTCTATATACTTCATTTATTTCAAAATTTGGTCACTTATCGAATAAATTCTTAAGACCATTTTTTTATTGGACGAACTGATTTCTTAAGAACTTCTAGAGGTTGCTTGCTAGACAAGTATGTAAGCTCGCTGGATAAGTAGGCCCTTTGGCTAGGCAAGCAAGGTTTCTGGCTACACCAAATAATTTTCTAAAAATTAAAAAAAAGATATTTTTAAATGCTTTAAATGTTAAAATTATTAATTTTTCATGATATTGTTCTTTTGAATATGTATATTTTAGATTGAATATTTTTGTATGTAGTGTGAATGACGATATTTGAAAATAAATTGCGATAAAGAAATATGTACGAATCTGATTGATGAGATGTGATGAAATGTGCATGTATTAAAAGGAGATGAAGGAGGAGTTTTTATATATTGTGATATGCGGTTTAGGTTGTAATGAACTTATCATTATTCTTTGTGGTCATGTATCTGAAATGATATGTGATATGTGAATCATTGTTTGATTTCAATATTAAGTATTGACACATATGTTGCAACAAAGATCTCTTAACTTTACTGGTGAGAACCTCAAGGATAAATTTTTGTACACCATGATATGCGACTTGAATTGTAATGAACTTACCTTGATCATTTCTCTTATATTCAATTGTCTATCTAAGTCTTGAATATTGGATCAGATCAATGTAGTCTCTGGTAGGACTTACTTAATATATGTCTTTTAAAAAATGTCAATTGATACTTCGTGTGTTGAATATTCTTATGTGTGGTTTATATGATTGTTGAATGTTGAATTTTGAAAGAAAATGAATTATTAATTAACATGTATCTTTTTATATATTTTCTTAAGATAAAAATTTATTTCAATAGTTCATCTCTTAATGTTTGTGTTGTTTTGAAATTGTATTATCTATACAATGTGAATAAAGTCATTTCTTTTATATAATTATCTTATGCTAAATTTATTTTAATAGCCGATGACTATATTATGTACATAAGCAAATATAGAAACATATATGTAAGATGAACGTTTGGATAAGAATAGATATTTTTATTTTAAATTATTAGAGTTCCGCAAAATTAACTTAACCATATTTGTTAATTGACTATAAAAAAACTAAATTATTTATGATAATAATTAATCTTTACTATAAACAGTTCAATCTAACAAAACTGCACTTTTATGAGTTAATTAGTGTTAACCAGTAAAATGGTTCAACTTTGTATTCATTCTACATATGCACTATGTTGGTGGGCGAACCTTCAAACCCAACTACTGCATACAAATGGGCACCGTGAAAATGAGGACAGACAGTATGTACACATAATAACAAAATATTGTGGCGGAAGGTGTGGGACGAGAGTACGAAAATTAAAATAAAAAAGAAATTAAAAAATAAATAAATAAAAGTAAGAGAAATAACATCATGAATAGAGAAAATAATTACTTAATAATCAATATATTAAACTTTTATTTTTTTATCTTAGAATACTAATATATATATTTTTAAAATGAATTACAAATCACTTGTTTTCTTTAAAAAAGTATACTTTAAAAAAATGTATATCAACCAAGAATTTATTTTATCCCTCAAACTATGCTATATATATATATATATATATATATATATATATATATATTTTAAATTAAAAAATGCTTATTAAATTAATAAGTTAATTATCAGAATTATAATAATTCATTAAACTTGTCTTCAAAATTAATAACAAAAGTATGAAATTGATATACATATTAATTTACATCTCAAAATATAAATTAAATTTTAATTTTAATTAAATTTAACTTAATAAAATATAAATTAAATTTATATTTTAACTTTTTACGAACAATGGATATCCGCGAGTACTTGTACCTACCCGTTCATGAAGGGTTATTAAAATATCCGTTCTTTGTTATTCGCAAGTATTAAAATAGTATAGTTCAGTTCAAAATTAGAACAATTCAGTTAAAAAATAGTACAAATTAGTTCAAAAGTAGTGCAATTTAGTTCAAAATTAGTGCAGTTTAGTTTAAAAATAGTATGGTTCGAAAGTTCATAGCAATTCAGTTCACATGGCATTGATATGGTCATTGGTCATTCTTAAGAATAAACATATTGTGTAAGTTTAGGTTGTATTTTGTATTAGCATAAATTTTATATAAACCTTTGGATGATTTTATAGTATAATTGATATTTTGTTTATAACATATTTAATAGTTAAAATTTTTATTTATTTTATATGTTTGTATTTTTTTATGGTAATTTTAGTGTAATAGTTGTTGTACTCTGATACCACTTGTTAGGATTATAGAGGGGGTTTCACTGGGGAGATACAACACACCAATGAAACCTGAGCCCAACCACATAAGGCATTGACACCACTCACAACCTAAAACATTAAGACAATGGGTTTATGGGTCTTTGTTCTTATATAGTGTTCCACTTTCTCATTTCTAGCCAATGTGAGACTTAGAATCACACTTAGATTCCTAACACATCGATGTCCATTGAACATGTAATATTGATTTTAATAAGAAGTGTGTATGTATAAAAGAATATATGTTGAAAAAAAGTCTTTAAATACATAATTAGTGGGATGATATTAGATACATATTCCCAAGTGTACAATGTTCTTGTTTCAACGAACTTTATCATTGTAACATCCATTTTAATAACGTAAGACTACTAAAATAAAACATTTCATTATAAATATTTAGAAAACAATTTATCCAAGACATACCTATATTAGTATAATCATCCAACAGATAACACTATAATAATATAAGACATGTACAAACAAGCTTTTAAACTATGGTTCTATTCCAAATCATACCAAACAGGAAATACTATCGTCCCATGACTTAGACAACTGGTCATCTTCTCTCAAAGGAAAACTCTAAACATGCATCTACTCACATTGATAAGGTGATCATTGCAAAAGACGAACACAAACATAAAACTACCAACAAAGAAGAAAGGGTAAGCTAATATTCAAAAGAATCATTATATATTAATGAATCTTGGAAAATTTTAGCACTTGTGATGGACCCTCTAACCACAAAGTTAATCCTATACAAGCCCCTTAAAACTTCAAAAACGTTCTTTTAATAAGAACCTCCTACTAGTCTCACCACATTATCCATTGTATTCTATATGAACTTGAATGATTATTGGAGTGTTAGGATAACTTCTAACCCTAGACTCCCAATCAATGCATACACTACACAACTAAAGGAACTTTCCCATGGAATTTCATCCAGTACATCAAGTCCCAAGATGACTTTCCAATCACACTTTCAATTAATCTGCACATTCTCACGTATTTAAATATACAAAAAGACAACTTGGCAGCATCACTACAAGTGTTTGAGATTTTAAAAATAAAAATGCAGCTTGTACAAAACTTCAAAAAATTATGTTCTTAAATTCAAATTAAAGATAATTGAATCAATAACGCAATTTAAAAAGAATCAACCTAATTGGGTTACTGTAGAAAAAGTTATGCACAAAACAAGTAACATATGTCAAAGTTGTCAACAACCTAAACTACAAGAATCTTACGCGAAAAAATGTTCTAACTACAGACCTTCAATTGCAGATCCAAACAAAGTAAATAACTATGTGTATAGGATCAACTGTTAAAGTTTCAGCTCGTTTCAGCTCAATTCAATAGTTAATGAAATGAGAATCATCGTTTTCTTGTGATAACACAATTTAGAAAAACTAGAAAATTCCCACAAAACCTTATGATCCACGAATGCTCCTCCTAGACCTAAAGACAACATACAAACGATCAGACTAAACCAAAAGATCCACCGATAAGATAATTGGATCAACGACTATAGGAACACATGCAACTCACGATTGGTTGCAATACAAAAACAAATTGAACCTTGAAAGAAACCGAAAATTTTCCTTATTCGAATGAGATAATTGATCGAAATATATTATGACCTAGAGGGCATTTTTGGAATCTCACCCTTCTTCACTTTTGTTAACATTCAAAATAGACGCCCAACGTAATTGATACTGTTAATACTTATAATACATCTTTTATATATATATATATATATATATATATATATATATATATATATATATATATATATATATATATATATTGTATGGTATGACCTTTTATAGTCATGCGCTTACGGGTTGGTGGTGAGACATACATACTTAGGATAATATTATTGTCTTGAAGTTCATAACATAGCACGAAATTTATTAAAAAATAATCTTATGTTTCATTATTCGTTTAATCACATATATTTAAATTTTAGGTGATTATAAACTTAAAGATATTTTTGCATCAAGTTGTTATCAAGTTGTCTTTCTTGATATATGCTCAATACAAATTTTTTATTTTATTTTGGAAAGTTTGAGCATAGCAGATTATATTTTTTTTATTGAGATTCAATGATTCATATATTTTTGTTATAATATATTGTGTACTCTAGTTTGAAAGGACAATGTGACTGATATATTTTTATTATATATATATATATATATATATATATATATAACATTGAGAGCTTAAAAATTCCAATAATATTTATATATAAGTAATATTAGACGGCAATATGTATACTTATTTGAGACTTAAATTGAGTAGTATTAATTATTAAGCTCACTCATTAACTTATTTAATAAATTAAGCCTCTAAAAACACCAATTACATAATTTATTACTAATCAATACACTTGATATAAAACATCATCTATCCAATACACGCATCTGGGGTACATAAAAAGCTATAAAATGAAAAAACATGTGCAACCTAATTATTGCCCTTAATAAAATCATGAGTAATTTATGTATATGTGGCCAGCAATTTACAATCTTAAAAAATATCTTAGCTTTGTAATTTGGTTTTTGTCTTTTTCAGTCAGTGTCATATATTTGCTCCATGTGCCCATATTGATAAATGCATGTTCCACCATCAAATGAGTAACTAACTACTTTTTTCACTTTAATGAATTGCTTAAGTGATTAATCTTTTTGATTATGGCATAAATAATGAGCCTTTATTCTGTTTTTGACAATTCTCCCTTATTCTTGGAATCTATGATGTCTTTATCACTAACCACTTGAGAGTGGAGAATACCCTTTTATACTGAATTCCTTTTTGCAATGAAATATGTGTTTCACTCCTAAAAAAGTCTTTAAATCGAGTCTAAAAATAATAAATTGGAGATAAGAAATAGATCTAATTATTTATATGATCGCTATTTTTGTTTAAAAATATCAAGTTAGTCTTTTAAATTTTTTTAATATTAATTTGATCTTGATTTGTGAAAATTGACGCAATTTTGTCTCAATAAAAAATTTGTGATTTATTTCAAAAAATTTAACAAAACCGACCAAATTATATCAAATTTTCAAAAATCAGGACCAATTTCATTAATTTTTACAAATTAAAATCAAATCAAAACTAAAAACACTAGAAAATTAACTTCACATTTTAATATAAACGTCTAAAAAAATGCGAGCTAACATATTTAAGAAAATTAATTAAATAATTAATAATTGTGTCAATTTTACTAATAAGAATAGTACTTTCAAATAATATTTAAAAGAATAAAAATTAAATAAATTTTTTGCAGTGACTAATTTAAATAACAGCCAATGTTAGAGATCAAGAATAATTGGTTACTATAGTAACAGGGTGACAAAATTTCTCAATTTTTACAAAAATAGGAATTAAATTGGGACAAAAATTAGAATACAGAGACCAAATTTAGAATGAGGAAATGACACCTGGCATAATACTGACACATGTGACATTGTCACTACCACATTACTCTGTCATTGCCACGTGACACGACGACACCTTGACACGTGGCAAATTTTTTTATTTTAAAAAAAAATATAAAAAAAAATCCAGGAACTGACACGTGACATCCCATTTAACGTTGTTATTATACCACTAACGAAAATGACTAAATTGAGATCAAATTTCCCTAAATAGGAACCAAATTAAAATGAAAAAAAATATAAGGACCAAATTGAGATTTTGCCATGAAAATGGAGACCAAAGACATGATTAAACCTAGATATTAATTTATAAACTAAAAATTATTGATCTCTACAATAGTCACTATTATAAATAAAAATATCATGTTTAGCAAACAAATTAGACTCCAAATTGGTCACTAACGTTAGTTGTCAAGATTTTGGCTACTAAAAGAATCGGTCAATAATTAATATATTGGTGACCAAATTAGACACTAATTTTTTTGGTAACCAAAATCTTGATAGTTATATTAGTGACCAATTTATAATCTACTTGGTCACTAATTATAATGTTTTATTTATATTAGTGACTAATTTAGAGACCAATAACTTTTAGTTTATAAATTAATATATAAATTAGTCAATATAATAATCAATTATTTTGTATCTTCAAAATCTTTAAAATTGATCGTTATTTAAGGATTTTCTTATAATAATGAAAGATAAATCATTATTTTATGTTATATATATATATATATATATATATATATATATATATATATATATATATATATTTTTTTTTTTTTATTTATTTTATAAAATATATATATTTTTGTCTTTTTTTTTTTATATATTTTTAT
>Ga0214543_1010545_pt1 | contig 13613 bp, 8 predicted proteins | sample CNSS2metaG_FD_160094 | JGI IMG/M metagenome (GOLD analysis project Ga0214543, IMG submission 160094) | Root nodule microbial communities from cowpea collected in UCLA plant growth center, Los Angeles, California, USA - CNSS2 | ecosystem: Host-associated > Plants > Roots > Nodule | place: USA...
TATATATATATATATATATATATATATATTGCAACATGAGAAGTAAGCATCAAAATAATAATTTTTCAACATGAGACTTCTCTTCTTCTCAGTGTTTATAAAATGTATGTAGATTGGGTTTATATTTATAAGGAGTGTGGTAGTTATATTGATTTGAGGGGGTGTGCGAATACAATTTTTTAGTGGTGTTTTATAATAATAAACTATTTTGGATTGTTTTATCTTGCACTCAAAACAGTTAGAAATCTTGCAGGAATTGGATCAGATTAGTGTTTCATAAACAGAAAATTTTATTACTTTTTACCTTTTTTTTATTTTTTTCTTCTTTTATTCTTTCTCACCTCTTTCTTTACGCTATTTCATATTTGTGGATCTTGATTTACTTGATAGTACTGTATGTGAATTTTTACCTATCACATTCAGAGAATTTTTCACATTAAAAATATTGGTGTTCTATTTTATGATTATTGTTGTCATTTTTTTATTTTTTTTCTTCCTTCTCATCTATTCTTGTAAGTTTGATGAAATTATTTTTACTGCATATTCTGATATTTTTTGTTGTTATTATTGTTTCTCCATTGGGAACTTAACTAAGTTGAGATTTCTATTTAAAGAATGTTTCTGTATAGTTATAAATGTGTTAGCTGAAGTATGAATCTAATATTGATATATGAGCTCTTTTGTTAAATTTTATGGTATTTTTAGATTTTGATTAAATTTGACTTGTGGTTTAGGAATGAAATTGATATTTTGATTAATTTTGTCAAATTTTAAGTAGCTAGTATGTTGTTCACATGAAAATAATCTTGTTTAAGTAATATACAATTATGGATCTTGACTAATAACATTAGAAAAATCAAACAAATATACTACAAATTTATAATTTTGAATTTGTATTTGATATGGACTCTATTTTAAATAAGCTCTTATAATTCATCTATTTTACTTATTGAATAATCTCATAATTAAGAAAGTTTTAGAGAATTAATATCAAACTCTTTATTACATGTGATATTTTTTACCCTTTAAAAAACTAACTCATCTAATTGAACAATCGGATTATATGTATCATGTTTTTGGTATATATAAAGAAGTTGAGTTTGTTTTGTTTTCATCTTTACCAGTTGGTTTTCTTTAATCATTTCTAGAAAAATGAATATATTCTTTTATTCTTTATCAATATACCTAATTTATCATAATTTAATTAATATTACAGATACATAATAAAAGAAAACTTTATGATAATCAAGTCACAATTAAAAATTACTTATGAAAAATACACAGTACATTTATATATTCATAAAAATGAATATACAAAAGTCCATGAGATTAAAAAAATAATTTTAACTATGAAACTAATATTTCACAAATAAAATATAGTTACATCATTTTCTCAATAATGAAAAAAACATATGAAAAATAAGAGAAAAATAGTGAGTTTGTGTCTAATCTTTTTTTCTTAAAAAAAAAGTGAAAGTTAAAGATCAATACAATATATGAAAACTCAAAAGACAATGAAAAAAAATTTTAGTAAATATTTTTATTTTTTATTATATTTGATTTTATATTTTATTATTTATTAACATTAAATGTTGTGTTTTTTTAAAAATAAATACTTAATTTAATTTTCATCATTTCCTAATATATATTATATATAATTTTAAAATTTTAAAATATCTTTAAAAATTCTCAATATATAAATTTTAAAATTAAAAAAAAAATGGAGGGTCCATGACCCCCTCCTGTCTCCTAAAAAGTCCGTTCCTGATAATTTATAAACTAAAATAAATGACCTCAAATTTAAAGATGATTACTGTAGTAATATCTCATCTTAGTGAAATTTAGACGAATAAAAGATTTAAATGAGAATATTGTTTAAGTAAAAACATTTCACTCAATCCATATTTCTTTGTTCGCAATTATGTATTTCTCATTTATTTAAGTTAATTTAAAAGATTTAAAAGGTGTACACTTATATTCTAATTTTTTATCCCACATAAATTGACTATATTTGTTACAATATATCTTTATGGAATGTGACAAATTGCATGTTTAAATAAGTTAATGTGATGAGATCATTAATGTAATTTTGTGAAAGGTAATTAAACCTAAAATGAGTTTAATGTAAGTATTGAATTATGATATATATATATATATATATATATATATATATATATATATATATATATATATATATATATATATATATATATATGAGATATCTAGCTTTTACTAATAATCTAAATAATGTATCATGGAATATAGAAAAAGATTTTATTAAACCGATTGGAAAAGTGAAAAGTCATTGATGGACATGTAAGGAGGAGTTATCTTATCATGTATGCTACTATTTGAGAGCAAAATAGTCTTTTAGTTGTTTGTATATTCTATTCGCGACTTTGGCAGACATTTGATTTGTATAAGTACTTTTACTAAATCAATGGTGCATTATTCTATATCATTTTTATTTTATAGTATTTATCTCTTATACTTCATTTGTTTTTACGTATTTACTATGGACATGAATGAGAATACGAGGAAATACTATGTATGTATTTACTGATTTAAAAAAAAAATCATAGGCTTACAAACATAATTACTTTTCACTTTTCCACCTCCATATATATAAGAAAATAAGTAAAAGGAAAACAACATAAATACTTCATAATTATAGTCAACATTCGTTTAAGTCCACACTCATTTAAGTTTGTATTGCGTCTAAATCCGCATTTAAAGAAGAAAAATGATCGAATCAATAATTTTCTGACTTTAGTTTTAGAAAAGATAACGTAAAGCCATGTGACAATTATTTTCAATTCGTTCACATGTGGTTGTCGATTAACCATTATATAAGATGCAAGGAAGGGTAAAAAACACACTCTTAACTTGATTTAATTGATCAAATGATAAATAAGGAGAAACTTTCAACTTACTCATATGAAAAGCATAAAATAACAAGTTCCTCATGTAACATATATCTCTTATATTTCATATCTCTCATATTTTCACACTTTCTACAAATTTTTGACACTCATAATATTTAATATTGTAATTATATGATCCCTAATACTCCATATTGTATTATGACTCATAAAACTTTATAAGTTTATATCTAAATAAAGTCTGCATTAAACTCCGAAAATAAAAATACAAACTAATATTTAATGTACATATTTAGTAAAAGAATATAAAAAATATTATGTCAGATTATATAACATAATATACCTATATTATATAATATTATAAAATAATAATAATAATAACAAATATAAAATTCAAAAGAATAATAATAAATTTATAAAATAACAATGATAATATAACACTATTAAAAATAATAAAAATAGAATATTAATAATAATAAATTACGCAATTTTTTTTCAAATTTTTTATTCTCTTTCATCTTGAAACAAATAGATGTGATACACGATTTGCCAATTTCGAAATGATTAAATATTTCAAAGGTTACTTTTGTTTCTCTTGCTTTTTGAGCCATAAAGTGGTCTCTTTGCGCAGCATTACGTAATAAACTGATAATAGGTACATTAACCAGACCCAACTCCGACAAAGAATGGAACATGTCTTATGCTGTAAAACACTTTTGGACGCCACTTTTATGTCTTCAAAAATGAATCTCAAAGGTTATTAGAAGTTGTTGTCGGTTTCTAATTTTTAAAATAAATTTTGGTCAATTAAAACACATTTAAATGTAATTCCAGTTTTAGTTTTAGATATCCACTTTCTCGTGTTTTTAAATATTCAGCATTTCTTTTATTTCACATGCGGTTTTAAAAAAAGGTTTTTGATTATATTTTTTTTTTTGAAAAATATATACCTATTTTGATGCATCACTACTGGTGTGGGAATAAAAAAGATTAAGTGATAATTAAAATATTCTAATTTAAACATCATAGTAGCGTTTTACGTTTATTAATTTATGTTCATCAACCTTAAATATTTAAAAAGGAGAAGGAAATACTAATATGTATTTTCCATGTTTGAAAAACATATAATTAAGATATTTATTGAAAAATTAATAGAATTTTTTATTGAAAATAAAGTTGACATACCTTTGTCAATCTGATTATCTCTTCTTTTTTTTAATTATATTTTGCATTAAATTTGTCATGTAAAAGAATAAGTTTTGTTAATTATGATTTTTTTTCGTTTTTATATATTTCTTTCGATTCAATATGATACATGAAAACAGTTCAATCTAATAATAATGGTGAAAAGTATATATAATTAAGTTTTGTTAATTTTTTTATATATTTTTTTCAATTGAAATGAACTTACAAAACATTTCAATCTAATAATATGGTGAAAAGTACATATATAGATTTTATATATCTTCTTTTATAATAAGAAAAACTATCCTAACAAAAAAAAAGCAGTTAGGTAATGTAATTTTTTCTTATATGATTATTTTTAAGTATGCAATTTAAAGCAAATGTCGATTTTGCAGTCAGCTCTTTAAAAAAGGTTACAGTTAATTTCTTTCTTTTGTAGAACAAAGCTTTTTAGTTGTCTTCTATCATGATGTCGGTCACTATAGTTATCTGTTTATATATAATCAAACAATATTAACTAATAATTATTTCTCTTCCATTTTTACTGAGGTAATAAAAGTTTGTCCTTTTACCGGTTTAACTCTATTTTTGTTTTTTACGTCATACATGAAATCTGTCCTTTAGAAAAGTCAAGATTTTTTGTTAAATAATATTCTAATATGATATTTCAAATTTAAATTTCACTTCATATTTTAACAATTTACTGTACACTGTTTAATAACTTTTTATTACTTGTATTTGATACTGTAACATCTGCTGACAATTATATTATTATAAGATAAAATAAAAAAACATATATGTAATATTTATATTCTAACAAAATACAAAATTATATATATATATATATATATATATATATATATATATATATACCTATTTTCCTTTTTTCTTTATTTATTTTTGACGAAAATATTCTCCTGCAGCACCATATGTTTATGTATAACATATATAATCATCACAATATAAAAGAAAAGTAAAATATTGTTTTAAAACCTTTCATTCATACATACATACATCATATATCAAATTCATATACATATATTTTCACATCTCAAAATCTCAAAATGTTCTCTCACATCTCATTCATATATACATAATTGGTTCATTCATCAAAAATATATTAGAGTCACGTGTCTAACTCTCAGTCCATTGACTACTTAACACTTAATTTCACTTCTTAAAAACAGACACATGCGTTAAATTAAACTTAAAATACGAATTATCTTCACTAAATTGTCTCACATAACAAAACTACATAATTGGACATTTTCACTTGTGTGATAAGGTAAACTCTTTTATGACTTACAAGACAAAGTTTATTTTCGATTTGCGGATTAAGTCATCGAAACTTTTTTTTTAATTCTCGTCTCTTGATATTTTTCTCTATACGAGTTCAATATTAATAATTTATTACCATCTCCTTCATAATATCTATTTTAATATATAACAAACATTTCAACATTTTATTTTCTCATTGAAAATAATTCTGTTTACAAATCACAAATCACACTATTAGAGCCATAACATTGTATACTTTAATTCATATACACTGCAACTCAATTTAAATACCAATAAATTATAAATTTATCTTTATTCACCTTACACTACTAATTCAAGCATAATATATTGATAAATTATATCTTTTTTCATCAAGTCTAACCTTTCAATTTCTATTCATAGGAAAAATTCAACTTATACATGAAATACTTCGATTACTAATATAAACATGTTATCATGCTCTTAAACTAACAAATGTTAATCTTTGTCCCAAAAATAACACATGAAAAACCTTATTCTAGACAAGCAACCATTTTCATAAAACCAACTAAAGTAACAAACTCACTCAAAATTAATTTCTGATTGGATAACAGTGTTCTACTATACACCAGTATCTCTAAGAGGAAATCAAATTTAAGAAAATAAATGAATAGTTATTTCACCAATAATATAGAAAGAATGTAAAAAATATATTAAAAAAATATTGACTTTTTGTAAAATGAAATTTGAATAGTAGTTCTTCTTATTTACAATTTTTTAACTTAAATAATAAAATAAAAAATTTAAAAAAACCACAAAGTGACACGTGACACACTCCTAGGTTGACACGTGTATATTTTAAAAAAAAATTTAAAAAAATTTAAAAAAAAAATTTAAAAAAATAAAAATAAAAATAAAAAAAATTCAAAAAAATCACGAAGTGACACATGACAGTCACTATTCATGGCCGTTAATGATTTAAACGGTATTAGCAAAAAAGGACCCAATTAAACAAAATTGACAAAAATTAAAACCTATTTGAATACAAAACTAAAATTAAGACTTGTTTCAAAATACTTACAAAAATTGGAACCAAAAAATATTTTAACCTCTAAAAATCTTTAGATGTGTATAAAGTTAAATTTATAAAATGAGGTATAAAAGTACATATCTTAGATGCATTATTTAACCTTGTTGGTCGGTAATATCTGCTGCCCACAGACAGGGTACGGTTATGCTTATGTACTGTAGTACCTAATGTCTTCAGAGGAATTAACTCACATCACCATTTTCAATCAGTGCCGCCCAATATCCAACCCAATACAAAAAAATTAAGTTACTAATAATCAATAAATGAGTGTTCAATTTTTGCCTGATGTGGCTGTTTCCCACTGAAAGCTCCTGCTACTTCTGCTTGCCTTCTTCAGTAAATACAAATGCACGCGCCCACAAACGCAAACAATGAATTAAGACATTCATCAATGCATGTCGAACCACCACAACCATGAAGCTGCCATCGAAGACAACCGAACCCAAAACCCCTCTCACGTCTCAAATCAATGGAGACACACTTTGAACCACTCCATACCCTACAAACCCTAGGGGTACCCTCACCCTACCCTCCTAACCCTAGCCCTAGCCCTAGCCCATGCAATATGTCAACACATGAAACCTTCTCCCTCCAATTCCACACCACCCAACTGCCCTATCCAAAGGACAAAACCACTATATATTCTTTACCTTGTGACCTAAACTTGGCTATGTAATGTATGATGTAACTTTTGAGTTTGGATTTCATCATTTGAACTTTGAAGCTTCCATTCCAAAGTGGTCCTCCTTCCTATTGTTGTTGGGTTGGACCATTCAAACACATGGCCTCTACGCTCTTAGACAAGAAACTGACACAGACTCCTTCTGGAAGATCTTAATGGGATTTAAAAAAATAAAGTGACAGAATTGATCAAAGACTCTTTATGATATTAATGACCTGTTTTGAAACTACTAAGAAAATAATATTATAATTACCTGATTGAAAATATTGAAGTGATTTTTTTATCTGATATCTACAAAGAAAATGAATGTTGGGACCAAATCTTTAAATGTGTGAATGTGCATTTAGTTTTAGTATTATTGTAGGGAAGGCATGTGGGTACAAGGGTACAGATGTCTCGTGTGCATGTTGGGGGCATCATGTGAAACCTCTTTACACGGTTCTGGCAATCGCTGACAGCAACTGCTATAGTGATTTTGTGAGGGTAGTGTAGGAGGCAATGCTTCTAACTTTGAATTGTTGAGACTCTGCCTCAAACACAGACCATAAAACAACAATATTCAATTTCTCTGATTTTCTGCATCATTACGCATCTGAATATGTTACTAACGCGTTTAGGGAAGGGAACACATTTTTGGTTAGCTTCTCTCTCTGTGTATAATGCTATCAATAATTTCTTAATTGTTTTTTATTCCGTCTATCTTCTTTCGTGAAAGATTCCGTATATTTTTAACGATAATTCTCTGTCTCTTCGTTTGTCGGTTTTTTTATTGAGTTATGCATAGTCCGTGTCTGCTATGATGTGAGAAGAGAATCAGCTTCCAAAATATTTTTATTTTTATGTTTTTATGTTTTTTAATTATAAAATGAGTTTATTGCACGTAGATGTAGATTCCACATTCAGATAAGGTCTCCCGTATTAAAATAAATACTCTTCCTTACTCTTTTTTTTTTTTTTATGTTTTTAAAAGGTGTTTTTTTAAAAAATAAAAAAAAACTTTTCATGTTTTAATTTTGTATATTTCTTTCTCTATCTAATCCAATAAACTGAAGTCTTATATTATTTAAAAGCTTATGATACAAAAGATAGGCTAAAAAGGAAACTAAGGAGAATTAAATTAGAGTGGATCTTACCAAACGTCTATCTAGTTTGATAGTTGAATGCAATACTTGGCTTGTCTAAATCATTAACGACGTGGATGTTAATGCTAAAGTATTCTATGACAATTAGTTACAAATTTAGTTTGAATAATTTATATCTAATTCAAATCTAATAGAATAGATTTATTTTGAAGCACATTTATTGGATTAATTTGATTTGAATTATTTTAATTTAAATTAATTTTAGATATAATTTTGAATTCAAATTTATATTACTTAACCTAATAATTTGAACAAAAATAACATTAACATCAAGAATATCATATATTATAAATTAAATATTACTTTTATTTTAGTTAATTTAATTATTACTTTTTATTAAAGAAACAAATTTTTTCAATGTTAAATTATTAATTTTGGAATACGGATTATCATATATAATAATTAAAAATTCTATATTTTAAAAATTGAAGTTTTTCTATTTTTTTTTAATGTTTATGTTTTAATTTTTTCATAAGCTAAGTTACATAAATATATTACATTTGGATTTAAAATCAGGTATGTCATGCAATAGATAAATAGACCAATGATATCTTAGACACACTTCGACCTAAACTGTGCCGATAATATTGTGGTTCAGGCAGAATTAAAAATATTTTTGATTGAAATAAAAAAAAAAGTGTTCATCCAATAATATAATTTATTTACTGAGATTAGAGAGATAAGGAAAATTAAATTTAAAAAATAATATAAAATAAAATAAATGAATAGTAAAGAATATCATATCAAAAGGAAATTTGAAAGCAAGAAGAATAAGAATGGGAAAATAGGAATTAGGGTGGTTAAACATGTGACATAACTAGAAGGTATTGGATCCAGCTGAGAAGTGTACCTTCAGATTTGTTTTCCATCTCTATCAACTGCTTAATCAAAGCACCTTCTCACGTAACAACACTCTCACACCTCTTCTACTTACTTGTATGGAGCGTGCATGCAACGCTCCTATATTATTTATTTTTATCATGCCAAACTCTTCAAAATTAGTTATCTAAAAATTAATTTTGTCAATTATAAAATAAAGATGTTCTAACTCGTGCATCTTTTATAACAAAAATATTTAATTATTTAATTTTTGATTAATTTTTTGTTATATATTTAATTATAATTTAAAAAATAGTGAATATAATTTTTGTCCTTAACAAAATTATAAAAAAAAATTATAAAAAATTTAGTTCTGTATTTTATGAAATTTAAAAAAAATGTTTTATATATATTAACTTCCATAGTGTAAGGACTAATTTTGATCCAGGTTAAATAACGACTTTAAAATTAATTTAATTTTCATAAAATAAATTAATCTGACATTTTTTTTTCATTTAAAGAAAAAAAATTCAAAATTACAAATTTAGTACATGTATTTAAATATAATTGTAATAACCAAAAATTCAAAACAACATTTAGTAATTATTAATTATCATAGTTTATGTAGCATTAATAAGTTATTTTAACATAAATTTACAATTCACACACATAAAATTAATTTAATTTCCATAAAATAAATTAATCTTACATTTTTTTTTCATTTAGAGAAAAAATTCAAAATTACAAATTTAGTATAAATATTTAAATATAATTTTAACAATAATTGTAATAACCAAAAATTCAAAACAACATTTAGTAATTTTCCCTTCAACACACTTAGATTCATCATAGATTAATAGATTAGCATTTTTTCTTGGAAATCACTAATTTGATAACCTCGGACTAAAAATCTTTGCATATGTTCATGCATTGTCAAACATATGGTAATACATTATAATCATAAAGGAAACACACAAGAATAACCATTTAGAAAAATATAACCCCTTCCTTCAGACAAAATAAAGGTCATAAGTAAAATGATCTTATTGCATCAAAGTCATTCAAGCAACCAGACCCACATAAACCATTGAATCACATATTTCACAAAAATCATACTTATTTACCAAAATTTTTACTATAACAATTTTTCCAACATCTGTTTGTACAAATTTCATAACACCAATAATAGCAATCACAAATTAATTTATCTCATCCAGCAGTTTCACCCACCCTTAATAATTACAAATCACAAACTAAATTCTCTTCCTCTTACAACAGTCTTAACTTTCTTAACACAAAAGAAAGTCATCACCACTGTAGACATCATTCATTATAATTTCGTTTCTTTTGGAGACTTCTTAAAACTTTATCAACATTTACACACAAAAATCAAACCCATGTTTTATACTTCAACAGCAAAGCAATAAATTTGCAAAGGAAACAACTTCCCTTATCTTATAGTCTTGACCTAGCACTGTTCTTTTCTCTCTAAACAATTTCACACATTAAAACACTCTATTTATACAACAAAAGGCCCAAATGACGATCAAGACACAACATTAGGGTCTCAACCAAAGAAATTTTCATTAAAGACAAATGGAAGTAACATGCAAAGCAAAAAAGATTACATGTAGGAGAAAACAAATTGTTAAGAGAAATTTAATAAGGGTTTTGGTACGGTTCTTCGTGTTGATTACTCTAAAGGTACTGAATCTTCAAAGAATTATAATTAGATCAGAAATTTATGATAGAAAAAGAAGATTATTAGAGAGAAAATAAGGCAAGAGAGAAAAAATAACTTTTTGAGAGAAAAGAAATATGATTTGGGATTCTCACAATAATTAATTATTTAATTTTAAAAATATTATTTTTTAATATTTATCTTTCCCGTCTAAGTTTTTTTCAGATTGTAAGGTAAATTTTCTCTCATTTTATTCATTTTTTTAATATAAAGTCCTTTTTATATGGAGACTTTCATATAATAATATTTCTTTACATACCAAGTTTAGCAAGAAATTAAAATAACTATTTTAAATGTCTAGAATGTAAAGAATATTAATGAGAATTGCTTCTAATATTCTTTGGTAGCATATTGTGAAGAAAGAACATCAATGACATGTATATGTTTGATGTATATGTTAATTAAGTTTCTTTTAAGATATAATAAAGAAACAATACCAAAAATTGAGGAGAAAATCTGGACTCATATTTAACCATAATGATACTTGAAACAAGTCTATAAAGGGAATTGACACTACCTCTAATTTAAAAAATAATAAATTTTATGTTGTTTAATTTTTTCATCTTTAATTAATATAAAATCTTTGAATTTAATATGATGATACATGTCCGACTAATGAATTAAATAAAAGATTTTATATATATATAAATTAATATATAAAAAAAAAATTATATATATATATATATATATATATATATATATATATATATATATATATATATATATATATATATATAAATTTCAATGATAAATTGAATAGAGTCCAACTTTATTAATTCTATTTAGTTGATTTTGGTGACCTTAGGCGCACATTGCATTTGTGATGATTTGTTATACATATATATAGCCACTGAGGGTGATGCATTAAAAGAGTGAAAGCAAGACCATAATATTTCCTTTTTTTTATTCTTTTTTCTTTTATTAAACTATCAAACAAATTTTATAAATGCACAATTCAAAATTCTTCACTCCCTTCTTCCAAAAAAGTATAAAGAACAAATATTGGTTGAAAGATGTGTTGCAGTCATTGGTATATGGGACTCTTTTATACAGAAAATAAAATTCAAAGAAATAATTAATAAGAATGTATACATAAAATAAATATTATTGCATCACCAATTATTTCTTTCAATTTTAATTTATATTCAATAGTCTCTCCAATATACGAGTATTTTTTGTTTAAGAAATATCTCTTTCTTTTATTCATCTCTTAAAAACGAATTTGTCTTTTCCAATTATTTTTATTTAAATAAATAATTTTTGAACTTAGAAAACAAATAGAAAAATAAATTTTTGATTAAATAATTAATTATTGTCTGTAAATTGTATTTAAGTAAAAGTATCGAACATAAATTTTTTGTGTTGCAAATTTTTGCACAGAATATATCCAATTTTTTTAGTGTTCAAACATAATAAATTAATGAAATAATAAAAATCATAATATAGGAATATTAGAAACATTTTCTTTTTACTATTTTCATTTCCTCTATTTTAAACTTTTTTTTTTTATTAATGTGTTGAATCCAAATAAAATAACAAAATTAATTTATTTTTAAACAATTAGAATATACTCTAGTGATTGTAAGGCCCCTTTTCCTTTCTGCCCTAGAATTTGTGGGCTGCTCTTGTAAGTGGGCCTAAGGGCTGGCCCAATGTATATAGACCCTTAGCGTTGCCCTAATTCTACACTTCTTGCACTTTCAGAAAAGAACCAGCCGTCACTCCCCATACCCCTCACAGAACACTCTGCTAGGGTTTACCCCTGACCCTGAACCAGTGAGCCCAGTTGCGTTCCTAGCCTCATGTAAGTACTCTACACCTCTGGTTTTGCTTTTCTTCCGCCATTACGATGTACTTCCAGTAGAGGTTCGTCATAGGCTCATGTATGCTCTTCTGCATCTGTTCCACAGCACTTCAATCTGCCGTTGGAGCTTCGCGTTCCGCTGTTGGAGACGCACCCGCTTTTAGCCTTTTCCAGGTACGGGAAGTTAGGGTTATGGTTTTGAGTCTCCTTTTGAATGGGTTGGGCGTTATTTGTTGAATGTATGATGGGATCTGTCTTTTGGATGCATAAGAATGCTTTGCATGTGTGTTTTGGCCGGAAAACATGGCTGTTTCAGTGAAGAACAGTGGCGAGACCTGTTAATCTCGCCCAAGCGAGTCAATCTCGCCTAGGCGAGATGAAACAGGGAGGCCCTGCACGAGATCTCGCCCAGGCGACTCGCTCACCTTTTGAGCAAGCAGGCAGCTCGCCCAGGCGAGGGGGGATCTCGCTTAAGCGAGATCCCGTGATGCCCACACACCTGAGTTTGTGCTCTCGCCTAGGCGAGGGGGAGGCTCGCCTGAGCGAGACCCCTCAGCCTGGGCGAGATGCTGGGCGAGGCTGTGTTATGTTTTGGACGTTTGATGATTCCCGAATGATCTGTTTTGATTGGGTATGATTGTGTGATGATGGACGTGTATATAATGGAGTATGAGATATATTTCTGGCATGATTCGTGAATTGTGAATGAATGGGTTGGTATGAGACTTAATGTGTGAAATAAATGAATGCGTTGGAACTAAAGGGATACATGATTAATATGAGATGAGACCCCAGACTCATTGGGATGGTGATGATCAGAGGTATGGACTTGAGAGGTGATGCATATGAGGATGTTAATTCCAAGGGTGGATATGGGATTGAAAAAAAAACATGATTTAATATTCTCTTATCGATGAATTATGAATGTTGGTCCGTGTCAGCGTGTAATTCCTTGGGGGTCTCTAGGTGAGACCTCCGGGGTCGCGCTTCAGTGGTCGGGACGTAATTCCA
>Ga0214543_1010549_pt1 | contig 13609 bp, 7 predicted proteins | sample CNSS2metaG_FD_160094 | JGI IMG/M metagenome (GOLD analysis project Ga0214543, IMG submission 160094) | Root nodule microbial communities from cowpea collected in UCLA plant growth center, Los Angeles, California, USA - CNSS2 | ecosystem: Host-associated > Plants > Roots > Nodule | place: USA...
ATATATATACATATATACATATATATATACATATTATATATATATATACATATATATATATATATATATATATATATTTCAAAAATTCAACTAGGATTTTCTTCTGATAAAACTATAAATGCATCTTACACTTTTATTGGTTTAATTATGTCTTTGGTCCTTACTTTCGTAGCAAAATATCAATTTGATCCCTCTATTTTCTCTTTTCTCATTTTAGTCTCTATTTTCAGAAATTTGATGCAATTAAGTCCGTTCCGTTAGTGGTACAATAACAACGTTAAAATGGGTGTCGCATGTCAGTAACGGGATGTTTTGATTTTTTTTTAATTATTCTTTATTTTTTATTTATTTTTTGAATATAAAAAAACAATTGCCACGTGTCAAGTTGATGTTGTGCCACATGGCAGTGTCATTTCCTCATTCTCAATTTGGTCCCTGTATTTTAATTTTTGTCTTAATTTAGTTCCAATTTTTGTAAAAATTGTGTAATTTCGTCTCTCTCCAAATTGAAAAAAAATTAATTTTTATATAAATGTTATACAAATACTTTTATTAAATTTGATATTTTTATTCAAATTGATATTTTTATTATAAATTTATGTTTCAGATTCAACTTTACTTAAAATGTTTTTCAAATTTTAAATTTTTTTGTTTTCGATTGTTACATGAACTAGTTAAAATTATTTTTATAATTTTTATAATTGTTATTTTTACACTAACTCAAACATTTGTATAGAAATTATTTATCTTTACACATTTTAAAAATATACAAATCTTTGAAATATAAATTCAAATAAAAAACAATATTAAAGTGTGATGTAATAAAATATCAATATAATTTATGATTTTTTTTTTCTATTAGCATTATTTTCTATTAACAACTTTAAAACAATTTTAAATAAAGTTTATGTAAAATATAAAGTTAAATAAACTTAATTTTGTTAAAAATATTTACTTGAAATATTAGTTTTGATAGAAATATTTGTGTACATTTATATAGAAATTAAATTTTGTTTCAAGTTGGAGAGGGACAAAAATACTCTATTTTTACAAAAATTAGGACTAAATTGAAACAAAAATTAAAATAAAAGGACCAAGTTAAGGATGTAAAAATGACACCTGGCATAATAGTGACATGTGGCATTGTCACTGCCACATCACACTATCACTACCACGTGGCACGAGATCATCGTGACATGTGGCAAATTTTTAAATTTTTTTTAAAAAAATAAAAAGAAATTAAAAAATTAAAAAAATATCAAAAAATATCAAAAAATATCAAAAAATCTATGAACTAACACGTGACATTCTCAAGGGTGCAGCCCTTTTGGTTCATTTGTCTTGCCCCATTATCCGTAGATTGTTTCGACACCTTATCATACTAGTTGGGAGCGCAATTCACTAAGTTAAAACAACACGATCTCAGCTCCCTAACACTCATCAACATACGCCAAGCTAGCCTTGAGAACATTCGTGGAGCACTTTGGCAAGCTAGCCCTCAACATCGATAACTTGAGTCCAGAGGTAGCCCTGCATAAGATGATTAACGCACTAAGAATCTGACCCTTTGTTGATAGTCTGTGTAAAAGACCAGCAACTAGTATGGCTGAGTTAAGGCAAATAGTGGAAAAATACATGTGAATGGAAGAGTTAAAAGAATCCAAGATGCAGCTGCAAAACAAAGCATGTCACGTAGATACAACTCTAAGGTCAAACCAAGGAAGTTCCAACCAGGTGACATGGTTTGAAGAATGAATAGTGATGCAAGGCAAACAGAAGGAAGGTTCACCGCGAATTGGCAAGGCCCTTTCCGGATGCTTGCAGAGGTTAGAAAAGGAGCATATAAGTTGGAATATCTGTCCAGCAAGCTAGTTCCTAGGCCTTGCAATGTCACTCATTTAAAGTTTTATTACAGCTAAACTTTGCAACCAGGGTACAACCTATCAACCAAGGTCGACTCAGGGTCTCTCCTAAGACCCCATCTGTCACAAGTCCCTATTGATACAACCTATCAACCAAGGTCGACTAAGGGTCTCTCCTAAGACCACATCTCTCACAAGTCCCTATTAATACAACCCATCAACCAAGGTCGACTCAGGGTCTCTCGTAAGACCCTAACTCTCAAAGGTCCCTATTGATACAACCCATCAACCAAGGTCGACTCAGGGTCTCTCCTAAGACCCCATCTCTCAAAAGTCTCTTTTGATACAACCCATCAACCAAGGTCGACTGAGGGTCTCTCCTAAGAACCCATATGTCACAAGTCCCTATTGATACAACCTATCAACAAAGGTCGACTCAGGGTCTCTCCTAAGACCCTATCTCTCACAAGTCCCTATTGATATAGCCCATCAACCAAGGTGGACTCAGGGTCTCTCCTAAGACCCTATCTCTCACAAGTCCCTGTTGATACAAACCTGATGAGTGCATATTTTTGCCCTCATTTAATGTTTAATTTTGGGTATTTAATTTAATTCGTGTGCTTTAACATTGATTTAATTGAGATTTCCTATAATTGGGTTTATTGAGCATTAGATATAAAAACATGTTAAAATAAATTGAGGTGTGTTAGTGCAGTTGCAGCTAAGTTGAGCTCATGGAGGTGTGAAAATAAATTGCTTAAAGCTTCATTACACCTTAAAGATAAATCCAAGAATAAGAAATTTTCAAAATCACAATAATCCAAGCCAAGCATTGCATAAAGACGACAAGAAAAACTTGAAAAAGTGAAGAAGTTTGGCTAAGCCAAGAAGAGAGCAACAAGAAAATTGGACCTTGCGGTTTTCTTTATCTTTATGATAGAAGATTATTTGGGAAAAATATATCTTTAGATATTTTATTTCATATTTTTAAATAATTATCTTATTTAATTATATCATAAAATATTAAAAGATAATAACTACCAAATCTTTTTAAATATGACAAGATCTTCTTGAATCTTTTTAGTTCCACAACAAAAAAATATATCTTGAAGATATTGGATTATTTAGAAGATCATTTAAGGAGATTGCAAAGGGTTGATTTGAAAAATTAATACAAATACTAATTGGTGATAATTTATCATATATCTTTAATTAATTAATTAATTTAATTATATTAGATATTGATATTATCAAATTATATTTGTCAAATAGTTTATATCTCTCCAAATATTTTTAAATATTTATCTTTATCTTTATTTTAAAAGATATTTGAGAGATTTTAGCAACAGAAAAGCCTAGTCCAATTCCTATATAAAGAGACCAAGGAATAAGCAAAAAGGACAAGCTCGACACGTCGGAATTAAGGAACCCTTTGGGGGACCTAATTTCTTTCTCTCTTTTCTTCTCTCTCTTCTTCTTTTATTTTTATTTTATATTCCATGGATTGCTAAACTTCTTCGGTTGATTCCATTGTAATTTCATTATCGATTCTAAGGTTAGAATGAAATAACTTCTTTGTTTTTTTATTATTGTGAAGGTTTTCATTGATCTATGTCTTTTATCTTTGAATCACGTAAAAAGTAATGATTTTAAATCTATATGCATGTTGATCATATGAGTCAAAGGGTTTTTAAATCTAATTGAGACTTTACGTTGATTTTATTTAGAAACTTTCATGTGATTAAATGAGTTGTTACCAATAATTGAGACTTTACTTTGATTAAAGGTATTTACTCTAACGAAAATTAATTGAGACTTTACTTTGATTAATTAAGCATTTTACTTGGTGAGGAGATAAAAGAATAGACATGATTATGCATAGTAAAATTTGATTGAGATTGTACTTTGATTGAATTTACTATGGATAATCTAAAAGTTCTCACTTTTAATTGAGACTGTACTTTGGTTAAAAGTGAGAACGCCAAACAAATTAATTGAGACTTTACATTGATTAATCTGTAAATCTATAACAATAATTTATTGAGCAATAATCTTTAGATAACCGATGATGAATCTATTTTGAAAAAGCAATGGAATCAATCTATTTTCTTTACTATTGTTTTTATCTCTTTTTATCTTTTCTATTTCTTTCTTGTTTATATTAATCCTCATATATTTTTATCATTTTATTTGACTAACTCTTTTGTATACTTTTTATTAGAACTAATTTGTTAGAAATCAATTCTGTGTTCGTTGGGAGACGACTTTGGGTTAATTTACCCTTTCTATTTTCTTGAGTACTATCTTAACAATACTGAAGTTGCTATAGTTTCCATTGTCGAGGAACACGGTTAGAATATTTATCATTTTAGTTTGTATTTATTTATTTTTTCTTTTGATTTTATTTTTTGTTTATCACTAACATTTTTTTGTCTCAATTTTTTTTCAAACATTTATTTTATTTTCTTTAGTTACTTTTTTTAGTTACTTTATTTTTTTTAAGCATAATTTTTGTTTGAGGATTTTTGTTGGGAAATTTGTGAAACTAGTTGGGAAATACTTTGGCTAAGGAAAGACAAGGTGTGCATTGAGACACACCTCTCTTTCCTGGAAGTCTACTCAACAAGCTTTTAACTTATTTCTTTTCAGAAAACCTCTTTCAAAAATGAAAAATAATTTTTCATATGAAAATAATCAGCAGTGTCATTTTCAAGTGAACTATAATTATTATCCACAACAACCACATGATCCATATGATTATCAGCAACAAATTGTCACACCTACTTCTGCACCTGATTTAAGTATGTTAACTATACGTTAACTAAATGATCTATATCCTAGATCATCTTTTTTGGAATATGACCAACAATCCTACCATGAACAACAACCATATTTTGTGTGTCCACTCCAGCCATTATCTGTTCCATTTGGTTCTCAACAACAACAACATGCACCATCACAACAAGTTGCAGCAATCAATGGACCATCCTATAAGGAAGTTATGTTATTAATGGATGGACTGAGAGAGAAATTAGACACCATAAATGAAAGGTTGCGAGTTGATCAACGATGCAAAGATATTGAGCAAAAATGGTATGGATATGATAAAGTATTGTATGACATGATGGAGGATGCAAGTAACAACAACTTTGTAGAATTACTTTGTACTGTTAATACCACCCTCCAATGCCATCCGAGATTTGCTAAAATCCCAGAATTTAGAGCACTTTGTCAAGAAATAGAAGATATGCTTCTAAAATTGGCCATTCGATATGAACAAATGTCAAAAGATTTAAGTCAGCTAATGAAAGACAAAGCTATGGAGGCCACCTTAGAAACACTTATGAAGACGATAGTTGAGCAAAGGGATGAAATAATAATGTTAAGGAGCATGAATCAAAGGATGGAACAATTGAGCACTGATGTGAATGAGTACATGATTCAAATGTTAGATCAACCAACACAAGAATCACATCACACTGATATATCTACTGATAGATATAATGATGCTCATAGTAATATGTATACTGATAGACATATCAATTTTGCTAAAGATGTTGCTGATGAAGATATTCAAGATTCTCACACATACATATCTACTGATGGATATGTTGTTGATGCTCAATATGAATATAAATTTTTATCTGTTAATGATGATATGAGTACAAATAATATTTTTCATGAGCAGAGTTGTGAGAATAATACAATGGAGGAACCAAGTGAAGTTGAAGAACCAACGATATTCGAAGATGTAACTGAAGCATCTACTATTGCAACTAACTTGGTTAATGATGAAGCAGCAGATTCAACTACTTCACGTGCAGATTTTTGCTCACAAGATGAGATTACAAGGATTACTAATGATCCAATTAACCATCCTAATGCACCTGATGATGCTGAAATTAAGTTGAAGCCACACACTCAACACATCAAGTTTATTGATGTGAATGATACAAATAAGTTTTCAGTGGTTATTTTTGTTGACATGGTTGCAGAAAAAGAAGAAAGGTTGTTGCAAGAGGAAAAGAAGTTAGATTCAAATTCTTTTGAAAGCATTGTTGATAAAAAAGTTAAATTGCATGCATATTTGTTTTTTGTTTTTGATTTTAATAAAAAATATAAATTTTTTTCAAAAGTATGTTTTTTTGTTTTTAGTTTTCATAAAATTCAAAAAGTAAAAATTAAAAAAATGGTACAAGCTGATTTGTACTTTGTAAAATTAAAAAAAAAATTGACATATGGCCAGATTAAGCCAGAAGTCATCATTTCTTTTTGTCTCCTCCCCAAAATAAGTCCATCAAGGACATTTTTTTGAAATAAGTGTGGGGGAAACAAATTATAGGTAGGATTTTTCTTTTTTCCTGTTTTCAATTTTTTGTTTTTGTTTTCATTTAAAAAAAATGTAATTTCTTTTTGAGAAAATGGTGAAAGTATTAACTTTTTACTAAGTGAAACTTTTAAACAATATGTCTCATAAGAGATTCACCAAAAATATTTCCCTGTTTTCAATAAAACATATTGACATTGGATTTATAGGATTTGATTCAATAATTGGGATGATAATTATTCTGGAAAAGTAAAAGTCATGTTGATATGAGTGGTTTATTTCTATGAATTGCTAATTGAGTTGATTTGAGAATTACTTGATTAAATCTTTTATGAAAGACTTTGACCTCATGAGTCTTGAGCCTTAATGCAAATGATGGACCATTATGTGCCATTCCTATTTTTCTTGAGTGACTTGCTCATGTTTTGTTTATACTCAAATATTTAGCTTGATTCTTTTGTTTTGCATCTTTTAGGTAAATATGCATGATTTGATATGATTGAGGCAATTCTTGTTTCTACCTACTTGGCCAAATAAGCCCACCTTGATATTAATCTATTGGTAGCCCCTTTGAGCTTTTATACCTCTTTTTCTTGTTTTAAGCCTATTGCAAAACCATGAAAAGAAAAAGACCATATTCTACCTTATGAAGAAAGAAGGAGCTAGTGAATTATGTTTGGATTGGTTGAGGAATAAAGTGTGTGGGTGAGTAACTCATGCACAAAATAATAAAAATGGCAAAAGGAAAAATTGTTGATGAAAAAGTGTTGAAATGAAAAAAATAATTGTTTTCTAAAAAAATAAAGAGAGCACAAGGAGCAACAAATGAAAAGGAGTTGCTTTTGAAATTATGCTCCATTATTCTTTCTACATTACTATTTCAAAGACCCAAAAATCCTAAAATTTTTCCTACCTTTGCCTTGGCCCCATTATAACCTGTAAGAAGTCCTCATGATCTTTGAATGCATATGTTCTGAAAGTTTGTGAATATTAGAGTCTTGTTAAGTATTAGGAGTGTTTACTTGCATGGGTATTTTGAGTGAAAACACAAGCCAAAACACTTAAGCGAATTTTGGTGAGAAAATACACATTTAACTTGAGTGCTTTCTTTCATAATTGATTGTCTTGTGCATTCAAAAGATTAACTCATGTGTGAAAAATAGAATCTTTCCTTTTGTTTATGCATGGTAACTTGATTTCTAGATTATTGATTTGTCTCAAGTAAGGTTCATTCCTTTGATCCAGTGTTGATGTGAAATAAAATACTTTAGAAAAAGTTTTGAAATTGCTCAATTTTGCCCAAGAGTGCAAAAGGATAAGTGTGTGCTTTTTGTAAAATACCCCATCTCTCACAAGTCCCTGTTGATACAACCCATCAACCAAGGTCGACTCAGGGTCTCTCCTAAGACCCCATCTGTCACAAAACCCTATTGATACAACCTATCAACCAAGGTCGACTCAGGGTCTCTCCTAAGACCCTATCTCTGACAAGTCCCTATTGATACAACCCATCAACCAAGGTCGACTCAGGGTCTCTCCTAAGACCTTATCTCTCACAAGTCCCTGTTGATACAACCCATCAACCAAGGTTGACTATGGGTCTCTCCTAAGACCCCATCTCTCACAAGTCCGTGTTGATACAACATATCAACGAAGGTCGACTCAATGTCTCTCCTAAGACCCCATCTCTCACAAGTCCCTGTGGATACAACCTATCAACCAAGGTCGACTTAGGGTCTCTCCTAAGACCCCATTTCTCACAAGTCCATAATGATACAACGTATCAACCAAGGTCAACTCAGGGTCTCTCCTAAGACCCCATCTGTCATAAGTCTCTGTTGATACAACCCATCAACCAAGGTCGACTCTTGCAAGACATTATTTCTCATTAAGGAAAACTTGTCATGACCATCAGCCTAGAAGGGCTCTAGTACAACACCTCTCTCGCACAAAGTCAATTACATACACCACAGTGTGTACACAAACAAAAATAATTCTAAGATATTATGGTCGAGCCACTATAATTCCAATAGAAAAAAATCAAGCAGTAAAAGCTGTGAAATCAAATGACATAAGCAAACCCGCAAAATAAAGAAGAATGCAAACTCCAGCTATAAATAACAACCTCACTCTCTCCTCTACACATACTACGAAAATGCAAAATGCATGCGGATTCAGTACATTATACAAGCAACTAGTGGAGACACCTCCAGCAATCCAGTGATGTCTTGAACAAAGATAGGTTGGGCTGCTTAAACTCTAAAGGTGGCATATTGCTATACGCATACAAAATAAAATGAAAGTCGAGGCAAATGGTTAAGCCCTCTAAGCTAGAATAGCAAGTCATAAACATGCAATACATATCCAAGTCAAAACAACAGAAATGATTAAGGTCAGCATGCATCGTCCACTAGTTAAACCTAGTTAGTCATATACAAAAATATCCCAAAGTTACACACCATTTGGCCAAAAAAGGGCTTACAAAGCCAGTGACAACACAAAAAACATCCGTCAAGCTAACAAGCTAGTCTCTTCCCTCACCCCATCTGCACCACCACCTTCGCGACCTTCTCTAGAGGGAATATCGGGAGTATCCTCGGCATGTTCAAGATAAGGGGGAATATTGTCAAGTCAAACCAAACACTTCTGATACACGTCCTTACCAACATCAAAATGTTGATCATCTGCAGGCACGTTAAACAGAAGAGTAGCCTGCCGCAATGCCTTCTTGAAACCCAATTCATGTTCTTCAATCACGTTTTCTTGTAACTCAAATAACTCCTTATCCAGTTCAGCATTGGTAATCTTCAGCTCCTCCACCACACATTTGGACGTGACAACCTCTTCAAGGCTCTTCTTCCCTATTTCCTCGGTCTCTAGACAACAATTTTTCCAAGACTTCCTGTGATTGATAGCTTGGCTCAGCTAGTTCCGCAAATTGTTCACCTCAGATACCAAGTTTTCTTTTTCAACCCTCAACGATGATACCTCCATTTCAAGTTCTTCCACATGGCTTGATTTGTCTAACTCATGGCCTATATGCCTCCCAATCACTAAGCCTAAGACTGATATTCAGCGAAAGCTTTCATCAAGGTCAGTAAGGGAGATTTAGTAATAATATCAGCCTCTTGCTGGGAGATGGTAATATTCATGCCATCATAAATTTGCATCTCAGTCCCTATTAAACGAGTAATGTCGAGACGAGTTCCCACCTTTCTGGGAAGTCTTCTTCCTCTTCTTTTATGCAGGGAGTGGAGGCCAAGAAGTACCCCCACCTTCACTTTTCCTACCAGTGGCACCAGAACTAGAGCCCACGAGAGCATCTACATCCTTCTTGCGAGCATTCACCTTCTCACGAAGCAATTGAAAACGAATCTTTTGACTAGCACCCACACCCTCATGCGAAGCCATCAAAGCTGGCAAAGACAAACGCAAAGTAAGATAAGTTAACATTAGAACATAAAGCAGGAAAATTTGACACATACCCAACATGTCCCCTCGGGGACGAGGAGAATTCAATATAGCCACAATACGCTTTATAAGAAGCTGTCGAGGAAGGGAATCTAACAAGTTAAGAGTCTCACAGTCCTTAACAGACAACATAGTCTGAGGCCGCTCATCATAGTGCAGGGGATTACGCATCTAATAGAAAGGAAATTTTAGGAATGTCATCGTCAAAGAAATAAGGTCGACCAGGAGGATTCACCACCACTCTAAAAAAGGCATTTTTATAACTCTTAAAAGACGTAGAATAAGGGGCCAGCAGACCTATCCTAGGTTGCCTAAACAAAGATAACCACCCCCACAGACTCCTTGGGTCGGGTACTATAATAATGCAAAAATACCGGAGGTAGGGGCTTCAAACCTAAAACCCTATAAACCAACTTAAAGGCTTGCAAAGCGGTCCAAGATTAGGGTGAAATTGGGAAGGTGATACATTTAAGATGTGTAATACCCCAAAAGTAAACTCATCGAAAGGCAGTCGAACATGCAGACTCGTCAATAATACAGAATACATAAAAAAGAATTCATCAGAATACGCCCCTCGCCCATCACAGACGTTATCCTTACGACCAAACCGATCTAGGGACACCATCTTGTCTGGACTATCCTGATCCAAAATTGTATATGCCTTGGCAAACTTGCGAATGCATGAGGACAAGTGATACTTTGAAAAGTATTCACACACACCTTTATCAACCCACCCGTATCCTGAATGTGAGGGTGAACCTATCACTCATTCCTCATCAGAAGAGGTTGCACTACTACTAGTAGAGGCTAAAGCCGAAGACACCTCGACACGATCCAAATGGATCTTGGTAGCCGATCTATCAAACAAAGATGACAAAGACATACCTACCTGACTCACGATCTCAACGGCTCAACTTCAAATACGATCACAAGGGGTCCCAGGAGGTTAAGGCTATTTATAAGAGAGGAAATGTCAGAGCCAACCTCATCCCATCCGTCAGATTAAGACGATCCAATGGTTGTGCAATGGCAACCATCACGCTTCCCTATGCAAGGTCACATCAAAGGGCCCAAGCCCACTAAAACTACCTACAACCCTTTAACTCCCTCGCAGGATATTCGAGTGAGAAGACCTGTAAAAGTTGGAAATTTCCTAACAACAAGAGTAGGGGAATTAATCGGCCTATTAAAAGCAAAACGCATTGAAACCAAAAACATCATTAAAAGCACATTTAGAGTCTCGACAATGCAGTCTTAACTCTGGGGGACTAGTGTACGTGGTGGATAGGAGAAGACACCTTGGAAGTAGGAGAAGACACCTCGGACTCCGGACCATGGAGTATATCTGAAAACAAAAAAGTTGAAGATGCTTCAGCTCAAGAAATGTGGCGCGAACAAGAATCAAAGGGAACCTAATGTCTAAATAAAAAGTGGAGAGGATACCTCGGCACCACACACACTATAAATGAAGGTCGAAGTATCTACAACCATAAAGGGGATAATAATGCTCCATGTAAGTATAACGACAGGTGGTTGGAAGTACATATCCTCGTTGGCAAAATTAATAGATATGAAAAGCATTTAGACTAATAAATTTTAATTAGGAAGGTCCTAAAGCAAGTGGACACAACAAACCTTAGGCCCACGAACTCAGGCCCATTCAGGTAGTATATAAGGCACTGCTCACGAGGTAAAAAACATTGTTCATTATTATTGCTATCACTGTTTAGATTATATATCTAACTTGAGCGTTAGAGTGGCTTTGCAAGCCCCCCACCCAGTCCACCCCATACACCTGGAGAGGAGACTTCGGCAGTGGACAACATGGAAGGCTCCTCGCCCAATCCACCCCATACACGTAGAGAGTACACTTCGGCAATAGACAACATAAAAGGCTCCCCGTCCAGATCATCCCACACACCTAGAGAGGACACTTCAACAGTGGACAACATAGAAGGTAGAAAATTAGTGGACACGTGTGATCTGAATATTGGTTGGCCTGAATATATTGTATTCTCCTAGGTATTAATTTATATCCGGCAGGAACAATATCTACGTAAAATATTATATACTTCTACGAAAGTAAATGCTATATTGATAACACAAAATATATATATATATATATATATATATATATATATATATATATATATATATATATATATAAAAGGATAATGGTATAGAAATCTATTTAAAAAATATCATCACAGTTTCCACTATGCATGCAACATAAAATGGTATTTGCCATTAAAGTTGTTGGATTTTAATGACAAAGAAAGGCTTTAATTTTGCAAATAATAGTTAATTCAAGGCTAAAGCTTTGATTCTTGACCACCCATTTTGATCGCGAAGCTTCGCCTCAACGTTAGTCAAACTCTGAAATTATGTCATTTGAATTATGCAAAATCGTTAGTACTATGGTATAATATTTTATGTTGACTTATGACTAAACGTTTATCAAACAACGAGAGATCATGACCCATTGGTACAGCACTACTCAAAGATTCTATCACATCAACCAACACTTAATAATTCCTTCCATTTCAGTGAAAATATCTGGCACACAACACAGAAACTTGAAACAACTTCACCCCCAATTAGTCAACACTTAAAAAATTATTAACTAAAGCACATGTGTCCAAATTAGTGGTTTCCTTAACCGAGCTGTTAATCTAGTTAACAGAGAAGTTTGATGATGATGTTTAATTAAGAAGTAAACCAAATCTTGAAAAGTCTTTGGCGTGCAAGAAACTGTGCTTGTTCCATCTTAACTTTATACGATTTCAATGTATATCTTACTTACCCCATGTTAATTTTGTGCTGACTTTGCAATATTCAAATGGAAAAAGCTTAAAATATGTATGTTGGAAATGACATGGAAAAAAGTCAAACACGTTGCCGGAATAACAAAAACACATGAACCATTGGACGTTGGACCTCACCCAATCAAAGTTAACATCTGTCTTAATCTTCTTCCACTCTTATATTTTTTTCTTGTTTAATTTGTTTGTGCTTTCACGAAAGAGAGAGAATCCAAACTCGTTGGGTTTGTACTTCACCTTTTTTTTGTATTCTTTCTTTCTTAATTATTCTTCACTCACTCGTGTGGCTTTGTCCCCGTCCTTCGGTTCTCTCTTCTTTGTCATCATACGTACTCATGTGGAGGAGGTCATCACACACTAATTTGTGTCTTCCTTTACACATGTCTTACCTTCTCTTTTCTCTTTTATCTGTTTGTAACTTTGCACACCTAAAGCTTACTTCATTGTGACTTCATATTTCATTTTTTTTTTTACAATTGACCTGAGAATAGTCATAAATGTCACTTAACTTTAAAATTTGTACAAATTTTAAAATGATAAGCGTATAATTAAACTAATTTAAAAATAAGTAATAATTTGCTTTTATCTACTTTTATAACTTATTTTTTAAAAAAATACTATAGTCATCCTTATACTAGACCCTTTTAATTATGTCATATAAATAAGGCAATTTTTTTTAATTTAGTCAATAAAAATAAATTTATTAATAAATTTGATTATTTTTCAAAATTATTCCTAACGTTATTGGCACTCGATATCTTACAGTTTTTACCATCGCTTCTAATTAATTGATATAGAGAGAGAATAATGTTCATACAATTTTTATGATAATTCTTGCTAGTTATTTCTCCAATTTTACAGTAAAGTTATATATGTTGATACTTTAACCCTTTTTTAGCTTAATCCGTGGTGAGCCAATCTATGTGAACCGAGTTGACTCATTTTGACACCCCTAATTTTACTAGAGAAAGAATTTATCTTAATCACTTATAATTACTTATTGATTAAAATTTGGGAGACAATTAAGCATATTTTAGTAAAAAAAAAAAAAAAATAAAAAAAGAAAATTTTTAAAATAAATATTTAATAAAAAAAAAAAACAAAAAAAAAAAAAAAAAACACCAAAA
>Ga0214543_1010554_pt1 | contig 13605 bp, 3 predicted proteins | sample CNSS2metaG_FD_160094 | JGI IMG/M metagenome (GOLD analysis project Ga0214543, IMG submission 160094) | Root nodule microbial communities from cowpea collected in UCLA plant growth center, Los Angeles, California, USA - CNSS2 | ecosystem: Host-associated > Plants > Roots > Nodule | place: USA...
TTCATTTAAAACAAAAAAAAAAAAAAAAATTAAAAAAAAAAAAAAAAAAAAAAAAAAAAAAAAAAAAAAAAAAAAAAAAAAAACAGAAATAAAAGTGTCGGATATACTTCAAACTGAAAAAAAAAAACATCATGCTGCAAAAAGTATAAACACAGTAAAGTAGGATTGTTTTTCTCCATGCATGTGGGTGAGTGAAGGTAACGGATGAGGGTCTTACACGAGCGCAGGCACGATGAGAAATCGTCGCTGAGCTGATGGATCTCCATGGCAAGAGCTGCATGAATTCCAGCCAGTGTGATGCAATTCATCACCTAAAAAAGGAACAGGAAGCCTATGGATGATTGTGGAAAAAGTGGGAGAGTTTGGATCTACGTCCACTGTGGCCAGATAGTCAGGCTTCTCAATTCCCGTTCCTGAATGGTATAGTGTATTGAAGAGTTAAGGAGTGAGCATAAAAAGCAGCAAGTAGCAGACGTTTGAATACACAGAAGCTGACGGAAGAAGATGAATTAGTTACCTGAATACACAGCGGTGACATAAATGAGAGACTCTCTTGGACCAGACATGGCTTCCAACGGTGAAGCGTAGCCTGGTCCTGTTTTGCAGCATCCATGGGCGTTGCTCATGTTTCTCTTCTCTTGTTTTCTCTTGTGTTGTGGGTTAGGCTTGTGAGAGAGAAGATGATGGCATAAATAAAGGGAAAGGGAAAGGGGGAATTGGGGATTCACGTGGTGCAAATCAGATAGGACTGAGAAATTGCAGTTACCAGGCAGAACACAACACTGCAGAGACAATGTTGTTTTGTGATGTATTACGTTAGTATTTGGTATGTACTGAGTCATCAAAGTGGTCTTTGTACGTATTGTATAAATCGCGTCCAGGTTGGATGAATCACGCAAATCTCAATGCATTCCATGCTCCATCCCTGTGGGCCCTCTTTCTTCTTTCTCTCTCTCTCTCTGGACTGTTCGCCCTATTCATTCCTCTCCATGTGTTAATTATACGTATCCTTTCCCTGCTTAAATAAGTTATTTAATTATTATCATTTAGACATTCAAATAACTAATTAAGAAAATAATTAATTTTAAAAAAGGAACAGTGTTTATTCAAATTAAGAACATTAAATAATTTTTTATTCTAAAAATATAAAATGAAATATATTTTTATCTAATAAAATTCAGGATAATGATATTTTGACAACTTTCTCTTATAATAGCATCTTCTAAATATTTTTAAAATATTAAAAAATAAAAAAATAAAAAAATAGAAAGTCACTAAAAAATATCATCTCGTATTATAAATAAAAATTGTCAATATAAAAAAATCATTTTTCTTAAATTTAAATACCAATTATAATATATTTGATATGTAAAAAATATATAATTAAATTAAAATACTTATATTCATTTATTTTAAAATTTAAATATCATAATATATTAAAATTTGTACCAATAACAAATAAAAATAATAAATGTACTGTCCATATAAAATTAATAAAAGTTGATGTTATAACGTACTGGCGATTAAAATTTGCCCCATGGACATTAAGAATATTGTAATTTATATATACAATTTTTTTGGCAATAATTGAAGTCAACTATAGAATTATTTACATAAAGTCAATTAAACCTTCTACGTATTGAATAGAAAATAAAATAAAATAAACTTCATAAATTTAAAAAAAAAAAAAATCGGATGGATTACTTCTATTGACAAAGTCATAGTGAAATATCAAAGATGATTACTATAGTTACATTCCATCAAACTATTTTTTCAGAGTTTGTAAATTAAAAAGTTATAAATACGTTTTTTAACTCATACTCGTTACAGATATGGTAATTAATTACAAGTTAAACTAAATTATAAAATATTGAAAGTTGTATACTTTACAGTATTTATTTATGAAACCACCGAATATACAATTTGTAATTTTGCAACACTACTTTTTCTTCACTTATGTTTTTAGTTTTATGCTACATTTGATTGTAAGATATTAATGTACATACGATAGTATTGTATCACTTTGTGAGCTAAGAGAGTGTATTTAAGACATAAATATTCAATGTTATCTCTTCTTATAATGCTACAAAGGATGGAAAAAAAAAAAACATTAAAATCAGATTTTGATGAGATCAAGAAAACATGTGTGGCTGAGTTGAGCTGTGCTATCTTGTCCTTACCCATCAATCCATGTTTTCCAAATCAAACAAATCAGAAAGAGTATCAAAGTTTGACAAGTGCACCTAAAAGATAGAATGTTTTAAATATTATTTTTTAACTTCAACAAGATTTCATACTTTACTTTAATATTTACCATTTTAAATTACTCTAATTCATTTCTCTTTCTTCCCATGATAGTTAGAAACCAAAAAAAGAAAACCATTTATTTTACTTAATATATTAAATGAGACTTACAAACCACTCATTTCCAAATAAACATCCTTTATATTCTATGTTTCTAGTAAAATAGTATTTACGTGTCTTTTAACTTTTAAATAGATATTTAATTTCTTATACATTTTAAACTCAAATTTTCTTGTAATCTTTATAGGTTTATAAGTGTGCAATTTCGCTTTCCATAATAACTGTCTTTCCATGTTTAAAAATTAAATTTATTCCATCCAGGGCAAATATAGTATTTAATAATTAGTAAAGAATGGTTTGCATTGAAAAGAAAGTAAAAAAAAAGAAAAAAAAAAAAAAAGAGAAAGAAATGAATGTAAATTAAGATACAAATGAATTTGTTTGAATTAAGAGAAAATAGGAAGTAACTGAAAAATTTATAACGAATTTAATTAACGTGAGGAAAAAATAATTAAATATTATTATGAATTACCAAAGTATCATTACTTTAATTTAGAAATAAGTACGAATTAAAATTAAAAAAAAATGAATAGGTATGAAGTTGTTATTTAAAATTAATTTAAAATTCGATATATTTAAATAATTAATTGTGTCAAACAAAACTCCACATATCAATTAAAAAAATTAAATTATGATACAAAAATTTTCAAAAGAAAAAGATAAGTAGATTAAATTGAAAATAATTAATAAATGCAATTAAAACACACTTGACCGTTGTCAATTATATTCATTTTCATCTATTACCCAAACCGTTTACTTTTTGTATAGTTTGTTTAGTGTTTTATTAAAATAAGAAAAACTATAGAGAAGGACTTAAAAGTTAAGAAATAACAAAAAAAAATCGAATTAAATTACATTCGAATGTATATAATATTATTCAAATATATGCCTACATCATCATGTAAAACTATAAAAGAATAGTACGATTTAGAATTTTATTTTAACATAATAGATGATGCCTTAATGTCATCAATTGTTTAAAGCATTTCATTTGAAGTCAGAGGTTAACATTCACATTTTTCAAATTCCAATTTCGAATAAGAAAAAATCATTTGTAAAATTGCAATTCTTTTCAACATAAAATTACTTTAACTCAGTGTGCATAGCATATAAGATTAAGATTGCAATATCAAGTACTGTGAGACAAATTGCAACATAAAAGTGTTCAAATATACATCAACAAAGCAGTGAGAATGGCTTTGTCACTTGTTTTTCCCTTCAATTCACACCATGATGATAATAGCAACAAGCCTTCAATTGTCGTAAACAATCTTTTTTTTTTAAATAAAAATTTAAATAAAATTGTTGAAATATAATTTAAATAAAATTGTTGAAATATAATTTAAATAAATTTGCTTCTCAAAATATTAGTATAAAAAATAGTTCCATTTAAAGATAAATTTAAATAAGTTACATCATAAATTATAAGTCAAATAAAATTATTTTCTATAAAAATAATTTTTATTTCATATAGAAAACCGTAAACCTATAGAATCAATATAATAAACAATTCTTTAATTACTTCTATTTTTCTTATTTTAGTCTTCTAATAAATTGAATATTGTCTGCACCTAGGCGGCCTGATAATACTGTTCACACTTTTCATCCTTTGTCGTTATATCTTCATCAACAAAGATTGGAAGATTGGTGTACTACATCTAGGCGGTCTAACAAAACTACACGGTTAAACCCGCCTACATAAAGTCTCGCAAGCACATAAGCAGTTATTAAACGAATCAACGGACAAACGTAAGCGGCCTAGGCCGCCTACTTCAAAGGACAAGACGACATCTGTCGACCATTCCAGACTTAAAGTATTACAGACAAGGCCCCTAAGACCAACAATAATTGAACTAAGGAGCATGGCCCAGACCTAGACCCACCTACGACCCAAACAATGGTCCAGCCCACGATAAGGTCCGACATACATAATAGTGTTTTAAATTGTTTATATAGAAGTTCATTTTAATTTAGAAAGTAATTTATGCACTTATTTTTATTTAAAAAAGAAGTGTTTTATGGAAAATTCATGTTCATTAACATAAGGGAAATGAAGAATTTTGTTGATAACAAATCTTGTGAAGATCTTTTATCAAACTGGCGTTGAGTTCACAGATTGAAGCATGAATATAGCTCTTTTTTTTCGTCTTTTCTTCTGGTGCTTCTCCTGTGAGCCAAGAAAGAAACTGTGATTTATTTAAGTGTTGATTTATTTAACCTTCATCATATCACAGAGTTTGAAGAAACTGAAACAAAACAGAAATCTCAAATTTAAAGTAAACATAATTAATGGTGCGAAACTAATCTTCCATTAGAAACAGTGGTAAAGTATTTATTGTACGGCCATTGCAAAAGTTTATGAAGGTTTTGAATGTCAGTCGCTCAGTTTCTCCATTCTCAACTGTGCTCCGTGGCAAGGCAGAGCCCGTGCCTGGCGAAGAAGATTCATGCACAAATCATAAAAGCTGGTCTCAACCACCATGAACCAATCCCCAACACACTTTTAGATGCATATGGCAAGTGTGGTCTCGTAGAAGACGCAATCCAACTGTTCGACGCATTGCCCCGCCGAAACCCAGTCGCATGGGCCTCCCTTCTCACCGCCTGCAATCTCGCCAACCGCCCTCACCGTGCCCTCTCCATCTCACGCTCCCTTCTCGCCGCAGGCTTCCACCCCGACCACTTCGTCTTCGCCTCCCTCGTCAAAGCTTGTTCTAACTTGGGTTCTCTTCACGTGAAACAAGGGAAACAAGTGCATGTTCGCTTCTTCCTCTCACCATTCTCCGATGATGACGTTGTCAAGTCATCATTGGTCGACATGTACGCGAAATTCGGGTTGCCCGATTACGGGCGTGCCGTTTTCGACTCCATTTCTTCGTTGAATTCGATTTCTTGGACTGCCATGATATCTGGGTATGCGCGAAGGGGGCGAAAGTTGGAGGCTTTTGAACTGTTTCGTCAAACGCCGTATCGGAACTTGTTTGCTTGGACTGCTTTGATTTCCGGGTTGGTCCAGAGTGGGAATGGATTCGAGGCGTTGAACATGTTTGTTGAAATGCGGCATGACGGGGTTAGTGTAACAGACCCCTTGGTTCTTTCCAGTGTGGTTGGTGCTTGTGCTAATTTAGCTCTTTGGGAGCTGGGTAAACAGATGCACGCTCTGGTTATAGCCCTTGGCTATGGGTCTTGCTTGTTTATAAGCAATGCACTTGTAGATATGTATGCCAAATGCAGTGACATTGTTGCTGCAAAGTATATCTTCTGGGACATGTGCAGAAAGGATGTGGTTTCTTGGACTTCCATAATTGTTGGCAGTGCCCAACATGGACAGGCTGAGGAGGCTCTGGGTCTGTATGATGGCATGGTTTTGGCTGGGGTTAAGCCAAATGAGGTGACCTTTGTAGGGTTGATTCATGCATGTAGCCATGCTGGCCTAGTTAGCAAGGGCAGGGCTTTGTTCAGGTCTATGGTTGAAGATTATGGAATTGAACCCTCTCTTCAGCACTATACTTGTTTGCTAGATCTTTTTAGTCGATCAGGGCACCTTCATGAGGCTGAGAGTCTCATTAGAACGATGCCAGTCAGCCCTGATGAACCCACTTGGGCTGCTTTGCTTAGTGCTTGCAAGCGGCATGGTAACACCCAGATGGCAGTTAGGATTGCTGATCATCTATTACATTTAAAACCAGAAGAATCTTCTTCTTATATATTGTTATCTAACGTATATGCCGGAGCTGGTATGTGGGAGAATGTTTCTAAAGTGAGAAAGTTAATGATGGTGATGGAAGTAAAAAAGGAACCAGGTTATAGCTGCATCGACTTGGGAAAGGAAAGCCATGTGTTTTATGCTGGAGAGACTTCTCACCCAATGAAGAATGAGATTATAGGTTTAATTAGGGAGTTGGATGCAGAGATGAGGAAAAGGGGTTATACTCCTGATACTAGCTCGGTTTTACATGACATGGATCAACAAGAGAAGGAAAGACAACTTTTCTGGCACAGTGAGAGGTTGGCTGTGGCTTACGGGCTTCTAAAGGCTGTTCCAGGGACTATAATACGTATAGTGAAAAATCTTCGTGTATGTGGAGATTGTCATACTGTTCTGAAACTCATCAGCACTATAACAAATAGGGAAATTTATGTCCGAGATGCAAAAAGATATCACCATTTTAAAGATGGGAATTGTTCTTGCAATGACTTCTGGTGACTTGCGAATTCTTATTTAAATTTCCACAAATTTAGTGCTATTGTTTGAAAGTCTAAGACATGCATGTATGAATATTTTCAGGTCAAACACAAAAACATAGTAAAATACAGAAGTTGGGGTTTGTTGCTTCCCGATTGACTAGGATTGATTCTCATAGCGCTAATCAAAGCACGCTGATAATGATTTTTAGCCCTTAAGCAATAATCTTTCTCTATTACTTGTTATTTCGACGCCACTTGACCTGTAAACTGTTACTTAACTATGAGTAAGTTGAATTTGGGAGTGTTGAAAGGCATATAACAGCTATTTGAGTTGGCGTCAATCTGTTAAATCCATTTTAACGCATTAAATTGCAAGTGAATAGCATTATCCATTCGTGTATTGTGAGAATATATATAATAACAAAAGAATTGTCACCAGACGGTACTTTTAATAAAGAAACAGTATTCTACATTAGTGAGAATATATAACTTTCAAGAAAGAAACAGTATTCTACATTCTGTAAGAGGGGAAAGGTGAAAGAATTGTCACCAGACGGAAAAGGTTTTAAGGATTTTCCTACTTTCAGTATACAGTAAAATCCATACGTCGGCATTAAGAACTAAGGTTTTACTTGTATAGATTCTCTATTTGGTCCCTATATTTAGCCACAACTTTATCTCTTCGAATTTTCATGGTGGGTGTCATAAGGCCATTATCAATCTGCAGTGGTAGTAAACATTAATCAGGTACGTTAATACAGCTCCTTAAATAGTATACAGATACAAATATGACTTTGAATTTTAATCTAACCGTGAAGGGGTCGTTTACGACAAGGACTGGTCCAATTTGAAATGGAGACTCTGATGTCCTGCATCACAGACAGGAAAAAAGGGGGCGGGGTATCAAAACAATTTAAGGGACAATGAAGAAACAGGAGTTTAAGAAATAAAACTAGTTTTTTCTCACAAAAGTGTACAAAGACATCACTATACAAGACTGTAACCCCAACCAAGTTGACATGTATCAATCATTTGCATCACACTAAAATATCATTAATGAAATAAAGCAAACAAAACAGATTGGACAGACCAAACTAAACCCACTAAAACTTAAGAAAATCTGTAGTTATACGACTTAAAAAAGAAAATGTGGAATTGAATGAGTAGAAAATACTACACAAAATAGAACTAGAAATGGATACTCACAAGAAAAGGGTGTAGATAGCAAATGTAGTAAAATATATGGTAAAAACTCATTTTAGTAATTTGTGCACGTATGGAGAAGACCTATAAAGATAGTGGTCAAGTGGAGGGTAGCATAATTGCTAGAGACAGAAAGAGATTGAGAAGAAATACAGATAAAACCATGAAGAGGAATTAGAGTCAATAATTTGTATATGAACATAATGTACGACCCTATAACATGATATTATTTGATTTTGCACCTAGTGAGAAAGGGTTGGAATGTTAATTGTTGCATTCCACATTTGACAAGAGAAAGCGTGACGCCATGATCTTAGATATAATTTCCTTTTCAGTGAAGTCTACTTTTATCTTCATGCTTCTTTTGCAGGGCACATGCTACTTTTTACATTACTTAAGTAAAGCAGATATTCTATTATAAGATACAAAATATTTGTTCAGTATTTCATTACACCTCAAACAATTGCCTTCTCATAAACCTAAACTAAATTATAACTGTTTTATAGTTAAAAAGATGTCCTTGTATATAATATGTCATTGCAATATAAAGGCATAAATTTCTTTCTAACTCATTACAACAAGCAGAAGTGAGACACGATCTTACCATGTCCATAATTCTTTATATATTAGGCTGGTCACGTTTTCCTGACTGACATCAGAACTGTTAGGATCTATAATTGACGACTCCCTTGCTGCCTTTAGGACTTCTTCATTGTTAGGAACAATGACAGCCCCTAAACGTCGCTTATCCTATATGTTAAAGTAGTCATTAAAGAAGTAAAATTATTGCATTTTGTAATACCTGGAGATGTATTCCATATAATAACAAGAAGATTTAAATTCACCTGTCCAATAACAACAATTTGATGTATGAGGCTACTCCTCATGGCAGCTTCTTCAATCTCTCCCGGTTCAACATTTTCACCTGCTCTCGTTGAAACATGTGATTAGTATGGGAAAAATTGATGACCAACAAGCCTTTTATGCAGTGCGCAAAATCAAAGTTGCAGTTAATAAAAAAATGGAAAATAAGCCTTAAGCCTAACAGCAAACATATGACAACTAAGAAAGCCAATACTTAACAGCAAAAAGAACAAGATCATTAAAGTTAACAAGTGGCTAATTCCCCTCCAGGGCTGGAACATTAATTCAGAGGTTTAAACAGCAAATAATATAGAAAATTAAAAACAAAGTTACTGAAACTATTTATGATTTTTTTGTTAATAAAAATTATTAAATAGCTGAAACTTTTAAATGTGATATGATTATCAATTCTTTGATTGTTTTTAGCTAAGCTCAAACGAATAGGAGCTCATGTAGACTACATAGAAGTATGATTAAAATAGTTCATACACACCTATATTCATACTATAAAATTGATATCTTGTATGAAACAGAGTTATTAAGTCTCTTAACTCTAACTTTGTTTTGAAGACAAATATGCAAAAAGAGAAAACAATACAAGTATAATAATTTTATCGACATAAAGTGGTTTAATTTGAATAAAACACGAAGTATGTAGCAAAAAAAAAATTATAATAATAAAATGTAATATGTATCACTCTTGATATTTTATCATATAACCAAATTATGTTCCATATTGACAACAGCAGCTATTATAATGTGAGGCAATGTCACTAAATAATATCTTAGGTACACCTTCTAGTGCAGGAACCTAAAATAAATATTAAAAAAATAAATGTTTGCTCTAAACAATGATTTTGTGGCTGTAAATTTAGTTACTCTTCAATTTTCTCTTCACATCACGAACAATTTCATATAATCCAAAAATGTAAAATTCTATAAACCCTTTGGTTATTAACAAAATTAAAAAAAAAAAACTTGTATGAGGAATGCATACGTGTTTGTTCAGTTACAAATGGACGGGAAAGTGCAGCTTGAATCTGTTCAGTTACAAATGCCAAGTTTACGTTTACTAGCAGAGTAACAGTATCCGTTAATCACATCCAATAATAGACAGAAACACATGAAAACACACAGGAAAGGAGGACATATTAATTCATAGGATCCAAAGATCAACGTACACAAACTTCTGTTGTACCTGTAGAAAGCACAATGGTGTCTTTAGCACGACCATCAACAACAATTACTCCATTGGAATTACGACTCCGCCCAGTTGAATGATGTGGAACAATCCAACCAATATCCCCAGTATTCAGCCAGCCATCCCTATCTAAGACCTGATTTGTAGCTGAAGGATTCTGATACAAGAATAAGACACGTGACGGACACAATATGATCCAGCTTATGTAAACAAACTCAAATTCCGTGCAAGTGATTGTGAACTTTTAGCATCATTTCTTGATTGCTATGACCATTACACAAGTTACTGGTACATCATGGGAAATATATTTCATGATAAAATAGAATTATTCATCTGAAAATAATTCCTTGGCTTGATATTTAAGTTTGACAGACAGTCAAATATTTATAAATGAATAAATCTAAAATAATAAAACTCCAGTATAAAAAGAGGTAGAAAAAAAAAGCCTGAAATGTAATAAAGATATGCATATTGTTATATCTGTACATGCCCAATAAATTGTTATATTTTCAAAACATGCTCTCTCTCTCTCTCCCTCTCCCTCTCCTTCTTTCTGTCTCACAGATGTATAAACACGCCTGTCAACCCAAGACACATGTTTGAATTTTGATAGAGTAGATTACCTTGTAGTATCCCTTCATCAATTGTGGACCTCTAACTTTCAAAATTCCCTTTGAACCAGGTGGGAGAACTTCATCAGTCTCAGAATCTACGATTTTGAATTCCGTATGCTTAATTGGATGACCAACAGACCCAATAATCTTCAAAAGATTGCATTGATAACATTTTCAGATATAATCACAACTCTTAGCCAACACAAAATACAAACTAATTAGATGAATGAAAATTATGTAATTATTATGACTATCTGGCTCTAGATAGACTGTTGACAAAAAGCAAAATGTTCAGTGTGTCTGTTATTAACAGTAAGTATAATGACGGTATCTTAAGAAAAATAACTATAAACATTAAAAGTAATTATAAACAAGAACTGCAGATTAAGCAGGCATGTCCACACCTCATTTAGTAGAACTCTCATTTTACCCTTTTTGTTTTAACAAACCCAAAAAATTGTTCTCAATTTACTATTTTACTTTTCTAAAAGGGTAGAGAGATTGAGAGAAACAGTTATGCACTACGGTAGAGAGAGAGAGAAAGCAGTAGGAGTTCACATAAGATATAAAATGACATGCTTAATCATTCATTATAGGTAGAGTAACAAGTTTTGGTAATAGAAGGGAGAAACGACATGTTGAAATGATAAACTCGTCTTGCACAACATTAATGCAGTTGATAAATTTACTGCTTACATTACAACTAAGTCGTCGAGCAGCAACAACTGGTGAAGTTTCTGTTAAACCATATCCATTCTGCACAGTCACGCCAATAGCCTGCATATTATTTAAAAAACGTGAGAATAATTTCAAAAAGAAAAACCCTGCCTAAAAGTTACATGTCTGAAGTATCATACCTCAAAAAATCTATCCACGTGAGAAGATAGGCTACCACCACCGCTTATTCCAGCCTGCAAAATGCCAGAGGATTTTGCTTATCATGAGTAGAAAGTGATCCATTGTTACAGACCCACACCTCAAAAATAAGAAGAAAGTACAAAAAAGAAGTAAACACTGATATTTGTATTATTTGCCAGTGGAAGGAAAGTACAGAAGGATAACAAATCCCACTGCCCAGAGCTAGGCTCCTCTAGAACAACCCAAGCAGTTGCTCTCCTCCACAACAAAAAAGACCCCCCTTAACTAATAGCAAAACAGAATAGTAATAGAATCCCCATTCCCCCTCAACAATTGATTTCTCCCACAAAAATATTCATAAGAAATTACTCATTAAGAGCTCTTTAAACTTCTTTAACCAAGTAAGTGGTCATTTAATCCTAAACTGCATTTATTTTCCCCAAACTTTTTGCAAGAGCAATCAGTCAGTATGGCACTCCACAAAAAGAGACATAGTAAAACAAACACAAACTATTTCATTATAAAGCATATTTAAGAATGGAAGACCTTTGAAATTCCAATAGCTGAATGAATTTTACTGTAGACCAATTTCTTCGCCAACAAATGAACTGGAAGCAATATTGTGGCAATAATTCTAGCCCATAACCAATCCAACGTTGATAGGAGATAAGAAGGTGTCTTCTGATCCTTCGTTAGACATTTACCCTACAAATGTTCAAAATTTATAATTTAAATAAAGCAATATGTTAGAGCAGTGTTAGAACTACTTCCGCTCATAAATTTAATTTAATTTGACATTTATATTGATGCAATAAGTGCCAAAAGTAATACCGATACGAGGTATGACATTGATCAGAAATAAATTTGAGAGTAACTCCCTAAATTTGTCCTTGAGAAATATGACAAAACATATCATCCATAAGAACGTAAAAATCCCATTATAGTCCCTAGGTAACCACAAAGTGTAGGTCATATAGATCCTTGTTTTAGGGACTGATGAGGGAATTCATATTATTGGGGATTTAGGTGACCAGCCTAAATTTTTCAAGGATGAATTGAAGGGTTCACTCCAAAGTATGAATAAGTGAGAGTAAGATAGAATTAGGCAATTGAAGGGTTGGGCCTATTCCTGTGGGATATAACGTTAGGAGAAAAATCCAATTTGTCGGTACATAATGTAGCCCAAATTACATCATATCAACAAAATGCCACTTAATCTATGTTCTTTCTCATTATTTGGATAAGCTCACTTACAACTCCTATTTTTTGTCTTCTTTTGAGAAAAAAAAACTGTGAAATAAGTCTTTACTAAAGCATACAAAACAGATTGCAAGGTAGAGAAAGATGATTTTGGGAGACCTACAAAAAGAGCAGATGACCATACCTCATAAATACGTCTGCATTCCATGTACCTCAAGCTAGCCCTTAAAAATGTTAGTGCAACAAGTTTTCTAACAAGGGAGCTTGTAGATATCTGCTTCTGTATCCCACTACAAGAATCAAGAATAAATACAATTTTCACAATTGACATTAAGTACTCTTACAAAGTGAGTTGAGCACAACTCAACCCTACAAAATAGCCTTTGTAAGATGGTACCATAGAGGTATGTTAAAGATATGATTTGATTACATCGAATATGGAAATATTTATCACTATTAATTATCTTTATTAATATATCTCTTCTTCATTATAAATAAGAATACTCATGTGTGCACACAAATAATTACATGTAATCCTTTCAATAAATATAATGGACTAAGTTCATTCAATTCCAGAAAAAGGAATTACCTGTATAAAGTTTCATAAACTAAAGGGACAGAAATCAAGTAATGTGGCTGATAACGTCTCAAATCATCCTTTAAAGAATAAAAAGTAGGATATTAATACATAAGACAATGCATTGTCTTTTTATAACAAACCATACATGAAACATATTAAAGTAATAATACCTTCAACTTTCTCACAGTTGTGTATACTTGTTCAACACCGCACGAGAAGATGAAATATTCAGAAGCTCTTTCATATGCATGCCAGGAAGGCAACATGCTAAGAAATCTATCCCCAACTTCAGCCGGTACAATATCCCCTAAATTTTTTATCTAGAAATTCATTACAAAATGATAAACAACCTTGATGATCAGTTAAAAATCAAGAATTATCTTTAATTGAAACCAATTGAAAAACCTGGAAAACTTCATAAACAAAAGAAAACAAAAGTACATAAAGATTAACAAAAGGTGACTGAGCAGGCCCACATTTCCAATGTGCTCTCTCTCTCTCTCTCTCTCTCTCTCTCTCTCTCTATATATATA
>Ga0214543_1010559_pt1 | contig 13593 bp, 16 predicted proteins | sample CNSS2metaG_FD_160094 | JGI IMG/M metagenome (GOLD analysis project Ga0214543, IMG submission 160094) | Root nodule microbial communities from cowpea collected in UCLA plant growth center, Los Angeles, California, USA - CNSS2 | ecosystem: Host-associated > Plants > Roots > Nodule | place: USA...
TCGGGTTGGACAGTCAAAACAGGCTAGACAAACCCGTGTTGTCACCCATAAATTTTTCCTCTTTGTATTATTCATAGTTCCACTAGTTCTTCCTAAGTCTCTAAAAGCCATGACTTATATGATTTTGATAACAATGAGACAAAAACAATTTCTTTTCATATCCATTATTCAAAATAAATATGTGTATGAAATAAAGTTTTATTGTCTTTCAATTTTGATTTACACCTTTTAAGAAAATGAAAAATAAATTTTTGACAATTTGTTTTTACAAACTTGACAAAGTTTTTATATGTAAAATTAAATTAATTAATTTTTTTATTATTTTTTAATCAAAATAAAATAATAAAATAGTACTCTTTTTATCTTTTTAAAAATAAAGTAGTTTTCCAAAATTGTTAAAATTTTATTTGTGAAAATATCATACCCTAAGAAAATTTCAATCTTTCATGTATTATTATATCCTAAAATAAAATTCATGAGTAAAATTACAAAAAATTACTTACTATCCCTTTATTTTCAATTAAATATTATGACTATTTCTCTCTCTCTATCTCTCTTTTAGAATTACATCTCATATATGATTTAAAATCATCTATCCCAATCATCTCTATCTACCATTTTGTTATTTCTATTTCTAAGATAATTTTAAAAATAAAATCATAGTTAGTTAAAAAATTTTAATACTACAATTCATAATTACATAACCCTTGAGAGTTTTGCTATGCATACCAGTAGACATTGTGTTGATTCTCACAAATTCTATCTGTGAAATATAAGATTGATACCTAGACCCACAATAGCCCTCATAACTAAAGGTTCTATTAATAAAAAAAGTTTTGATTACACATCACAATATTCATAAGTTTAAAGCACTCAGTTAGCTCGTAAAATTCGTATAACTTCCTTGTCGTTAATGCTTATATTAAACATAATAACACCTCCATCTAAATACCTGCAAAAACATATACATAAAATACATCATATTCAGATAAAGGTTAGAACAAAAATACAAAGACTGGTTGATACCGTTAGTCCCTTAGCATCAATGAACAGTTATAAAAGAATATGTATTATTAAGTCAATATATTCACAATGATAGAAGAGGCTGACGGCCAATCAAGTTATCATCCAAAGTTCTCCATAATCGATAAGAACTACATTTTATCACATTCAAGTAACTCTATATATAATGAATTTAATATTTCATTTAATCCTCGAGAAAGTAAAATATCATTTTAAGTCATGATCATAATTATAGTTAGCATTCAATATTATTTTGCATGGTTAATTATAAATTATTTTGCATAGTTAATTATAAATGCAAAGCAATTTTTAAGACAGATACTTCATTATTATCATTGTTCAAAAGTTAGAATAAGATAAATTGTTTTTATTTTAACAAATATACCGATATACCACGCTGTCTTCTAGATTCTATCCATATAGACTCTATCCAAGAGTATAAGCAGTTAAGACTCTATCAAAGAGCTCCTGAGGTATGGGCTCACCCCTCCTTCGCTCAGGGGAAATTCTTGTCGCGTGCACTAATGTGTTTCATTTATCCTGTCATATCAAATTAGAATTACATCAAATTAGTATTAATAAGAATTGTAGTAAGAAAAACACAAAACAAAGATCTATCATACATGTAGAACTCTAAGGCTCTGTTCACTTCAAAAGATGAATTTGAGGGAGAGTGAAAGGATGAATTTGAGTTGATTAAAGGGGGAAGTGTATGTTGTTTTTTTTAAGGAATTTGAAGGTGAAAGTGAGTAGATTTAGGAGTAAAGTTTATGAAATTTTGTGAGTGATTTGAATGATGTGATAGATAAAAAATAAAGTTTTAATGTATTAAAATACAAGATTACAATTTTGCCCTTAAAATTAAAATTAATATATTATTATTTATTACTACTAATATTAATATTAATGATAATTATTATTAATTTAATATTTTTATTTTTATTTTTATTTTATATATATAAAACTTACCTCAAAACAAGCTAAAATTACACTATATCTCAAATGATTTCACGTAAAGTTAATAAAGTCAGGGAGAATATGGTAAAAGTGCATAAAATAACCACAAATCTACTCTCATGAGCAAGATGGATTTTGGTGATAATTTCACAATTTCGTCGTCCACTTCCCTCTTAAATCATTGCATGTGAACATAAGAAATCACATTCTTTCCATCTTTGCTAATATGCGGCTACAGTTAAATCTTTTCAAACGAATAGAGCATAAGAGTCCTGTGGTCTGCATCCGAGAAAGCTCGTAGCTTAACCTCGCGTCACCTCCTTGATGATATAAATGTTATTAGAAAGTCAGTTATCCACATACAGGTAAACTGATACTGATATAATTGATAACATCATACCTCTCCCAACTCCAAGTAATTCAACAGTGCGCACAAGAGCTTCTACCTCATCCACGAAGAGTGGTCTCCTGGTTCGACGTTGCCCAATTGTATGACATGAAGGACCCTCTCGTTCTTGGGTTGAAGAAATATGCACCGAGACACTTTCAGTTTGATAACCTTCATTGCAGAGTTTCTCAATTTTGTAAAAAGTTCTGCTACATGTCGTTTCATGGTGTCGTCCGCTTAGAGTTGTCAATTATGGTGTATGTTGTTCACATAAAATTGCTAAATAAAAATTGTAGTAGCTTTGCAATTAAGAATGGCTTATTTATAACATGCAATCATGTCATTAACATGATAACATGCAAGATGCATGACATTAATTTAATAATAGAGTAATTTAACATGTAAATCTAATAATTATTTTAATTTATCCAATTAAAGATATTAATTGATAAATTAGAAACTTAAAAAATACTTAGATAATTAAATATGCTCTAAATATTTATTTATTAGTATATATATATATATATATATATATATATTATAAACATAATATATATAAAAATTTGAAAGTAATCTAAAAAAAATAACAATATTAATAATTTTTACAAAAATGGCGGGTCACCCCGCTAGCCAGTCCTATGGCACGGCAAACTACAGATTCTAACCCGTTTTTCACTGGCAAACTAGCTTGGTGCAATTAAATTTTGGCAAGTGAAGAATAGAACGAATTAAATCGGGTTGGACAGTCAAAACAGGCTAGACAAACCCGTGTTGTCACCCATAAATTTTTCCTCTTTGTATTATTCATAGTTCCACTAGTTCTTCCTAAGTCTCTAAAAGCCATGACTTATATGATTTTGGTAACAATGAGACAAGCCCCACCTAGAGCCCAAGTCAAGGCCCAGCCGATGGAATGGTCAAACGTCATTAATGCTCTATAAATACACGTGGCCCCCATCATTTAAAGGTACGCATTCATTAATCACTGATTTGACTTTCGGAGAACTTTGACTTACTTGAGCTTCGGAGACTCTTCTGCAGGTAACCCCTCCTGGGTCCAAGCTAACATGTATCGACCGGGAAAAGGCCAACTGAGGAGATAGCGAACTGCATGGTAAGGTGACGCTTGTGCCTAACTTATCTTATTTGTTCTTCTACAGGAACAGTTAATATATTTTTTTATAACATTTTTTTTATTTCACATATTTCCACAATTCAAATTGATGTTAGTTTAAAAGTATGAAAAAAAAGTTCAAACACATGCATCAATTTTTTTTTCTATTAAATTGTATATAATTTTTGTAAACTAAAGTATGATATGTGCCGTAATTATTTAAGTCTGTAAAGTAAATAATTTACGTACATTGAAAAAAGAAATCTAAATGTGACATTATTTTAAGAGAATATGGTGTATACATAGAAAAACATAAAAATATTTAAGTTGAATGACATCTTGTTAGTTATAATAATAATAAAAAAACATTTTTAAACATCTTTAAAGACCCTCTCTAAATATTTTTATTTACGTATTTTGATTTATCTTGAATACATTTAGATTTAATTGAAGTTCAATTTTATAAATAATTTGAATAATCAAAAGTAATATTATAAATACTATGTTAAATTTTTTTTCTATTCATAAACTTTAACAATATAATGTTCATGTTTAACAAATATTTATACATTAAATTTTTTTACAAAGATTAATCATAAAAAAAACTATTATAGTTTTAACTGCATATATAACTAGAAACTCATGTAACTTGAAACCCGTAACCCGAAAGCCGAAATTCGAAACTCGTAACCCGTAACCCAAAACCTAAAACCCGAAACCCGAAACCCTAAACCCTAAACTCGAAACCCCAAACTCGAAACCCCAAACATGAAATCCAAAACTCGTACCCCGAAATCCGAAACTCCAAACTCCAAACCCCAAACCCGAAACACGAATCCTGAAACCGGAAACTTGTAACTCGAAACCCTAAACTGGAAACCTGTAACCTGAAACCCGTAACCCGTAACCCCAAAGTCAAAACCCGAAACCCGTAACCCGAAACTCGAAACCCGAAACCTAAAACCCCAAACATCAAACCCGAAACCCCAAATTTGAAACCCCAAACCCGATACCCGAAATTCCAAACCCTAAACCCGAAGCCGAAAACCCGTAACTGAAATCCGAAACCCGAAACTCGAAACTTGAAACCCGAAACTGGAAAACCGTAATCCGAAATCCGTAACCCGAAGCCCCAAACCCGAAACCTGAAACCTGAAACCTGAAACCTGAAACCTGAAACGCGAAATCCGAAACCCGAAACTCAAAACCCGAAACCCGAAACCCCAAACCACAAACTCGAAACCTATAACCCGAAACCCGTAACCGGAAACCCAAAACCTGAAATCCGAAACCCTAAACCCTAAACTCGAAACCCCAAACTCAAAACCCCAAACCTGAAACCCAAAACCCGTATCCCGAAATCCGAAACTCCAAACCCCAGACCCAAAATGTAAGACCCCGGAAAAATTATACTAAAGGGGACACATGAGAAAAATTAATGGCTTGATTAATATTGTTGATTTATTTAATTTAATTAGGTTATTAAATTATGAAATAGAAAATAATTATTAATTGAGTGATCTAAGTTGTTGTTTATTTAATTTAATCTAATTATGATTTGTTTGAAACGAGGTTTTATAATGTAATAAGCGCGCACATAATCGTGAATAAGTGTGTAGCTTAATGGTTGTGGTATGTGTTGTGTGTACACGGATTGTGGTTCGAACCTGGTTGGCTGCTTTCCGGAGTTGTTGGTTTAAAATGTTTTTTTTTTCTCATTTAAAGTGTGGTGGGACCCACGAAACTTTTCAAATAATAATCTTCTCTCTCCTCATTCACGATGGTGCAGAGATTTTCGGAAAATTTCATGCTACTTTCTCCATTCACTTCACGTGCATGGCTATTGAAAGCCACTTTTTCCACGTTTGATACAGTATATATATATATATATATATGGTTGTTGTTTTTTTTAATCTCTCTGCAGCTACAAAAATCTGTTTTTTTTTTTATCTGTTGTAAATCTTTGCTGCCATATATTTAAGTGAATAAAAACGATATATATTATCTAAAAACGTATGTATAAAAACAAAAGAAAACGGAGTAGGGTTTTCTTTTAAAACCTACAAAACTTAGACGAGGTTTGGAAGATATATGCTGCATGAGAGAGAAGAGGGTGAGATGAGGAATTCAAGAGGAAGACGTGAAGGGTTGGAATTAGGAAACGAAAGATCAAGGTTACTACCAGAGGTAGGAGAAGTTAACTTTATTTTCTGTGTTGTTTGAAGCTGAACTTTTTCATTCCTCTTCTCTTTTGTGGTTTGAACTATGGTTTTCTGTGTTCTTCTCTTATGTATGTGTATACCACGGTGCTGGAAAGTAATTGATGATTCGTTTTTAATGTTTTGTTGTTTTATGAATCATAAGTGTGGTGGGTTCTCTTTGAACGGTGTTGATGTGTTGTACCTATATGTTGGGGTTGTAGTATATTTTTGTTGTTAACTGTGAACTAGGTCAGTGGGGTTTGTTTTGCTGTGAGCGGATATGTTTCGGTGATATTTTCGTGACTTTCACGGTGCAGTGAGGTTTTCCTTTCATCTACACAAGTCTTTTCTTTATGTTATTTTGGTGCAGAGACTCGTAAAGGTGAGGGTTGGTTTCATTAGGGGTTGTACTCTGGTCACTTTAATTATACCGTATCTTTTCATGGAGTCGTTGCCATTTTAGGGGATTTTATTTACTTTGCAGAGTGTGAGGTTTCATGTGTCGCGTTGCAGGTTCGTGTAAGTTTTGTGGTTTTGAGAGAAATTTGGTCTGGATAATTCAAAGCTTTTGGTTTTCATAGATAAACCCTTTTTATATATAGGGAACCATGGAGGTGTGCATGTGTATGGGGTAGTGAAAGTTTTCGTTGAGGAGTCGGTGATGGGATGTTGGGGGTGTGGTTTTGGTTCTTCTTCGTGCAGACCCTTTCTTTAGGATTCTATTGTTTCATACTACACTACATGCTTCAAATTTGGTTAAACTGTGGTGAGCTAATTGAGAGAGGGCCATGGGTGGCAACACACTCGGGTTCATTGGTTTCCTTGGTCAGAGTAAGTTTCCGCATCATTCATGATGGTAGTGTGGTGCATATCTTAGTGATGCATGGGGTCCACATGTACAATTACATTTCTCTTTCCTTAAATTTAACCACATGTAAAGGTTTTTCTCTTTCTTCCTTTTTCATTCTCTTTCACGTAGCATGGTTCATGGGCACATGATGATTGGTGGTGAATGGGTTCATACTTTAGTTTTCCTTTTCTTCTCTTCTATTCTCTCTCACGTAAAGGTATGGGTTATAACTTTGGAATTGGTGGGCCACAAATATATGTTAATGTTTTGTTGTACGTAGGGGTACATTATGTTTATTATATAGGTTTCTCATGTTTTGAGAAGGTTAGGTTGGTGCATGTGTGCGTGAGTGGAGCCTTTTGTTCCATGCGTTTAAATGTATCATGTGATAGTTTTCTCTTTCTTCCTCTTTCTATGCTATTCCGAGTATAGGCATAGCATGTGTATACGTTTATTTTTGAGATGGGACCGTATGCACGCAGGTAGGTGGAGAGAGAGATTAAGTGAAGATGTTGGATGTTTGGTTTATTTTTCTTTCGTTCTTTAAATTTTTGGTTCTCTTTAATTTCTCATATTTTTGGTTGGTATTTTTCATTTGGTGTTACTAATTATTTATGTGTTAATGTGTTGGTGGGATATTATAAGATGAGTGGTCCTTCTTGATTTTCATGGGTTACATGGTTATGGATTTAAAGTGGTTGTTTGAAGATAATTACTTGTATGTGATGTTATGCATGTATTTGAATGAATCTTACTGGTTGAGTTCGTTCTTGAATATGTTGGTTAGTAAGTTGATGGGTTGTTGATGAAACTTTATTTTCCCATGCGTGATGTGATGGTGAGTACTTTGTTGACAATATATAAATTCTCATGTATGGCATGTTGGAAGTGTTTGCCTTGCTTGAAGAGCTCTTAGTGGAATTAAATGTTGTGTGAGGTTTTCCGTACCTAGGAGTCCAGTGAGGACTCTTTCGCCTGTGTGAAGCAGTGGAAAGGGGTCCTCTTCGCCTGTGTGAAGCAGTGGTAGAGGATTGGTTCGAGTGTTGTACCCTCTCGCCTATGTGAAGCAGTGGGGAGGGGAAAGATGTTTTCTCCTTATTTCGGCTCGTTGCGAGTATAGTGCCCGATGTGGATGCATCGACGTTTTTACTCATAATTCCTTGAGGGATAAGGGAGACAGTCTGACTGCATTAAGCAGGACACATCAAACCATCTGTTCTAGGAAACTAGATGTTGTTGTGGGGTGAGAGGCCGCGGAAAACCAAAGATTGATTATAATTACTATATGTGAAGAATTGAGATGAAAGTGATGTTATGCTTGGTTTGGCATGATTGATTGCATTTTGGTTAAGTGTTACTCGAATGCGATGTTGAGTATTATTGGACATGTTTTATTTGGGAATTTATTTTATGAATATCATTATTTATGGGTTAGCTTACCCCTATTTGTTTGTTTGTGTGTTTGTTGTATGTGTGATGATCGTATAACGTGTGTGTTATACGAGAGCAGATGATAATGCAGATGCTTTTGGCTTGGAGTAGACCGACGAGAGGCTGGGGTGAACTCGGGAGTTTTTATAATTTGTTTAGTTGTTTTTAATCAAATACTAAAGTATATGTAATTTTCTTTTGATCACAAATATTATTGGAAGTTTTTGACAAAGTGAAGAGTTGAGTTATGTAATTTAAATTCAATTAAAATTTTTATTAGTACATTTTAAATGTTTATTACCTTTTCCGCTAAACGCAAAAATTTTCTAACGTTTTGTGACATCCCAAAATTTGGGGCGTTACACGAAACACGAATCCCTAAACCGGAAACTTGTAACTCGAAACCCTAAACCGGAAATCTGAACCCGAAACCCGTAACCCGTAACCCCAAAGCCAAAACTCGAAACCCGTAGCCCAAAATCCGAAACACCAAACCCTAAAACCGTAACCCGAAACTCAAAACCCCAAAGTCCCAATCCCAAACTCGATACCCGAAATTCCAAACCCGAAACCCGAAACCCAAAACCTGTAACTTGAAACCCGAAACCCAAAACTCAAAACCCGAAACCCCAAACCCAAAACCCGAAATCGGACACCCATAACCCGAAACTCGACACCCGAACCCCGAAACTTGAAACCCCAAACATAAAACTCGAAACCCCAAACATAAAACTCGAAACCCGAAACCCGAAATCCGAAACCCCAAATTCGAAACCCCAAACCCAAAACCCGATACCCGAAATTCCAAACCCTAAACCCGAAACCCAAAACCAGTAACCTGAAACCCCAAACTCGAAACACCAAACCCCAAATCCAAAACCCGAAACTCGAAACCTGAAACCCGAAATCGGACACTCGTAACTCGAAACCCGAAATACAAATCCTGAAACCCGAAACCGGAAACATTTAACCTGAAACCCTAAACCGCAAAGCCGTAACCCGAAACCTGAAACCCCAAACATCAAACCCGAAACCCAAAACCACAAATTCGAAACCCCAAACCCCAAACCCAAAACCCGATATTCAAAATTCCAAACCCTAAACCCAAAGCCGAAAACCCGTAACTTAAACCCAAAACCCGAAACCCGAAACTGGAAAACCGTAACCTGAAGCCCCAAACCCGAAACCTGAAACCTCAAACCTGAAACCTGAAACACAAAATCCGAAACCCGAAACCCGAAACCACAAACTCGAAACCTGTAACCCGAAACCCATAACCTAAAACCCGAAACTCCAAACCTTAAACCCTAAACCCGAAACCCCAAACTCGAAACTCCAAACCCGAAACCCAAAACCCAAAACCCGTAACCCGAAACCCAAAACCCAAAACTCCAAACCCCAAACCTGAAACACGAATCCTGAAACCGGAAACTTGTATCTCGAAACCTTAAACCAGAAACCTGTAACCCGAAAGCCGAAACTCGAAACCCGGAAACTGAGACACGTAACCCGATATCCGAAACCCCCAAACCCTAAATCTGAAAACCCAAAACCCAAAACCACAAACCCGATACCCAAAATTCCAAACCCTAAATCTGAAACCCAAAACCTGTAACCTGAAACCCGAAACCCCAAACTTGAAACCCCATCCCCCAAACCCAAAACTCGAAACCGGACACTCATAACCCGAAACTCGAAACCCGAAACCCCGAATTCGAAACCCCAAACCCCAAACCCTAAACCCGATACACGAAATTCCAAACCCTAAACCTGAAATCCCAAACCCCAAACCCAAAACCCGAAACACAAATCCCAAAATCCGAAAACAGAAATATTTAACCTGAAATTCTAAACCGGAAAGCAGTAACCCGTAACCCGAAACTTGAAACCCCAAACATCAAACCCGAAACCCGAAACCCGAAACCCCAAATTCGAAACCCCAAACCCCAAACCCAAAACCCGATATTCAAAATTTCAAACCCTAAACCCGAAGCCGAAAACCCGAAACCCGAAACTCGAAACCCGAAACTGGAAAACCGTAACCCGAAGCCCCGAACCCAAAACCTGAAACCTCAAACCTAAAACCTGAAACACGAAACCCAAAACCCGAAACCCCAAACCACAAACTCGAAACCTGTAACCCGAAACTCAAAACTCCAAACCCTAAACCCTAAACCCGAAACCCCAAACTCGAAACCCTAAAACCGAAACCCGAGTTTAGGGTTTGGGGTTTGGGGTTTCAGGTTTCGGGTTTCGTGTTTCGGGTTGAGTGTCCGGTTTCGGATTTTGAGTTTGGGGGATGGGGTTTCGACTTTGGAGTTTCGGGTTTAGGGTTTCGGGTTTCAGGTTACGAGTTTTGGGTTTCGGATTTAGGGTTTGGAATATCGGGTATCAGGTTTGGGGTTTGGGGTTTGGGGTTTGGGGTTTCGAGTTTCGGGTTTCGGGTTTAGGGTTTGGGATTTCGGGTTACTGGTTTCTGGTTACGGGTTTTGAGTTTCGGCTTTCGGATTACGGGTTACGGATTTCGTGTTATAGATTTCCGGTTTAGGGTTTCGAGATACAAGTTTCTGGTTTCGGGATTCGTGTTTCGGGTTTGGGGTTTGGAGTTTCCAGTTTCGAATTTCGGGTTTCGGGTTACGGGTTTTGGGTTTCGGTTTTAGGGTTTCGAGTTTGGGGTTTCGGGTTTAGGGTTTAGGGTTTGGAGTTTCGAGTTTCGGGTTACAGGTTTCGAGTTTGTGGTTCGGGGTTTCGTGTTTCGGGTTTCAGATTTCGTGTTTCAGGTTTCAGGTTTCAGGTTTCGGGTTTGGGGCTTCGGGTTACGGTTTTCTAGTTTTGGGTTTCAAGTTTCGGGTTTCGGGTTTCGGGTTTAGGGTTTGAAATTTCGAATATCGGGTTTTGGGTTTGGGGTTTGGGGTTTCGAATTTGGGGTTTCGGGTTTCGAGTTTCAGGTTTCGGGTTTGATGTTTGGGGTTTCGGTAGAATCTAGAAGACTGCCTGGTATGTAGGTATTTTTGTTAAAATAAAAACAATTTATCTTGTTCTAACTTTTGAATAATGATAGTGAAGTATATGTCTTAAAAATTGCTTTGCATTTATAATTAATTATGCAAAATAATTTATAATTAACCATGCCAAATAATATTGAATATTAACCGTAATTACGATTACGACTTAAAATAATATTTAACTTTCTCGAGGATTAAATGAAATCTTAAATTGATCTTCATATTCATACCTTTATATATAGAGTTACTTGAATGTTATAAAATTTAGTTCTTATCAATTATGGAGAACTTTGGACGATTACTTGATTGACCGTCAACCTGTTCTATCATTATGAATATATAGTCTTAATAACACATACTCTTTTATAAATGTTCATTGATGCTAAGGGACTAATGGTGACAAATAGTTTTTGTATTTCTGTTCTAACCTTTCGTGTTTGGGATTTCGGGTTCAGGGTTTCAGTTATCGGGTTTAGGGTTTCGGGTTTAGGGTTTTAGGTATCATGTTTATGGTTTCGGGTTTAGGGTTTCATGTTTAGGGTTTCGTGTTTGGGGTTTCGGGTTTAGTGTTTCAGGTGTAGGGTTTCGGGTTTCGGGATTTGGGATTTGGGGTTTGGGGTTTGGGTTTAAGGTTTGGGGTTTCGGGTCTCGGGTTTAGGGTTTCGGGTGTAGGGTTTCAGGTTTCGTGTGTAGGGTTTTGGGTTTCGTGTATAGGGTTTGGGGTTTGGGGTTAGGGTTTCGGGTGTAAGGTGTATGGTTTCAGGTTTCGGGTTTAGGGTTTCAGGTATCTGGTTTAGGGTTTCGTGTTCGGGGTTTCAAGTGTAGGGTTACGGGTTTAGGGTTTCGAGTATCAGGTGTAGGGTTTTTGGTATCAGGTGTAGGGTTTCGGGTTTGGGGTTTCATGTGTGGGGTTTCGGGTTTAGGGTGTCAGGTATCGAGTTTAAGGTTTTGGCTTTAGGGTTTCGGGTTTAGGGTTTCAATTTTGGGGTTTCTAGTGTAGGGTTTCGGGTGTAGGGTGTAGGGTGTAGGGTGTAGGGTTTTGGGTTTTGGGATTTGGGTTTTGTGGTTTGGGTTTAAGTTTTAGGGTTTCATGTTTAGGGTTTGGGGTTTGGGGTTTCAGGTTTAGGGTTTCGGGTTTCGTGTGTAGGGTTTGGGGTTTCAGGTTTTGGGATTTGGGGGTTGGGGTTTGGGTTTAGGGTTTCGGGTGTAGGGTGTAGGGTGTAGGGTTTCAGGTTTAGGGTTTCAGGTATCAGGTTTAGGGTTTCAGGTTTATGGTTTCGTGTTTGGGGTTTCAGGTGTAGGGTTTCGGGTGTAGGGTTTCAGGTTTCGGGTGTAGGGTTTTGGGTTTCGTGTGTAGGGTTTGGGATTTCAGGTTTTGGGATTTGGGGTTTGGGTTTAGGGTTTCGTGTGTAGGGTGTATGGTGTAGGGTTACGGGTTTAGGGTTTCATGTTTGGAGTTTTAGTTGTAGGGTTACGAGTTTAGGGTTTCAAGTATCAGGTTTAAGGGTTCGAGTATAAGGTTTCAGGTTTAAGGTTTAGGGTTTAGGGTTTCGGGTGTAGGGTGTAGGGTTTCGAGTTTTGGGATTTGGGGTTTGGGGTTTGGGTTTAAGGTTTGGGGTTTCGGGTCTCGGGTTTAGGGTTTCGGGTGTAGGGCTTCGGGTTTCGGGTGTAGGGTTTTGGGTTTTGTGTGTATGGTTTGGGGTTTCAGGTTTTGGGATTTGGGGTTTGGGGTTTGGGTTTAGGGTTTCGGGATTAAGGTGTAGGGTTTCAGGTTTCGGGTTTCGGTTTCAGGTATCAGGTTTAGGGTTTCTGGTTTAGGGTTTAGGGTTTAGGGTTTCAGGTGTAGGGTTACGAGTTTAGGGTTTCGGGTATCAGGTGTAGGGTTTCAGGTATCATGTGTAGGGTTTCGGGTTTGGGGTTTCATGTGTGGGGTTTCAGGTTTAGGGTTTCTGGTATCAGGTTTATGGTTTCAGCTTTAGGGTTTCAGGTTTAGGGTTTTGGGTTTGGGGTTTCTAGTGTAGGGTTTAGAGTGTAGGGTTTTGGGATTTGGGGTTTGTGGTTTGGGTTTAAGTTTTAGGGTTTCAGGTTTCAGGTTTAGGGTTTGGGGTTTGGGGTTTGGGGTGTATGGTTTTGGGTTTCGTGTGTAGGGTTTGGGGTTTCAGGTTTTGGGATTTTGGGTTTGGGGTTTGGGTTTTGGGGTTTGGGTGTAAGGTGTAGGGTTTCAGGTTTAGGGTTTCGTGTTTGGAGTTTCAGGTGTAGGGTTACTGGTTTAGGGTTTCAGGTATCGGGTTTAATGTTTCAACTTTAGGGTTTTAGGTTTAAGGTTTCGTGTTTGGGGTTTCGGGTGTAGGGTGTAGGGTTTCGGGTTTTGGGGTTTGGGGTTTGGGTTTAAGGTTTGAGGTTTCGAGTTTTGGGTGTAGGGTTTTGGGTTTCGTGTGTAGGCTGTAGGGTTTCGGGTTTAGGTTTTCAGGTATTGAGTTTGGGGTTTCAGGTTTAGGGGTTCGGGTTTAGGGTTTAAGGTATCGGGTTTAGGGTTTCGTGTGTAGGGTTGGGGGTTTCTGGTTTTGGTATTTGGAGTTTGGGGTTTGGGTTTAGGATTTCAGGTATAGGGTGTAGGGTTTCGG
>Ga0214543_1010560_pt1 | contig 13592 bp, 7 predicted proteins | sample CNSS2metaG_FD_160094 | JGI IMG/M metagenome (GOLD analysis project Ga0214543, IMG submission 160094) | Root nodule microbial communities from cowpea collected in UCLA plant growth center, Los Angeles, California, USA - CNSS2 | ecosystem: Host-associated > Plants > Roots > Nodule | place: USA...
CTTAGGACCCTTGTATTTTCATTCATGAATATAGTAGATAAATTATGTTGAGATGACTCCAAACTCCTCTCTTTTTGTGAATCAACTTAGGCTAGAGTTCTCCTTCTTGGTTTCCTCTAGCCCCCTTTGTTGAGTGTTGGCCTAACCTCACTTGAGAGCTTCTCCAAACACCATTGCTGCACCACTTCTCCTCTCCTCTTCTAGCTTCCGCACCTTCATCCTTCTCCATGGAAGCTTCATCAATTCCGCATGGCTTCTCCTTGGCTTCTTTACTCTTGAAGATGGACTCATCACGCATTTATTAAATAGTTATTAATTTAATTATTTAAATTTCTCGGGTCTTACAACCTCTGCTCCAGTTTTACTATATTTTCCAGTAAATCACTGCACGCACAATCTCTGTTTTTGATTTATTATGAGTAACTCAGTGCACCAAAATTCAATATGATTTTTGCCTCATTTAGCTAACATCTACATGAAAAAAAAGAAGACTGCAGTTTCCAAAATTGATTGTTCCATTGCCATTTTGTGCATGTTTATGTGTTTGTAGTGCTCATTTTCACCTGAATTTTGGCTTCAGTATGTGCTCTATATTGCTTCGTTATTGATTTGCTTTGAAGTCAATTCATCACTTCATTTGCTACTGGTTTGCAATGAGTACTTCAGCCGTATTTTGAGCACTTTTGTTTGTTGTTTTGTTTGTTATTTTTTTCATCTATTCTAGTGTATTTGAAGGTTCCTTTTGTGGTGCTTGCTTTTACTTTCCAACCTTTAATTTCTTGCTTGTCACTTCTTGAATCCCTTTCTAGTCATGTTTCATTTCAATTCTCTTTTGGTTTAGCATTTCTAATTAGCTTTTCTTGCTTTCTCCTTTGTTCGGGTTCATATACTTGACTCTTGGTTATTGGTTATGATTGATGATGCTATAAAGTTTAGAATGGTTTCTATGATTTGGTAGCATCTTAGGTGGTGGATATTGAAGTAGAATTTTAGCTTGCGTGCTTATCCTTTTCCTCACCTATTGAGAGTTTTGGACCTCTTCATTTGAGAGTGTGTGTGCTAACTTCATTGCTTGGTATAATGTTCTTGCTGTTTTGTTTTTTTGGTGCAGGTTTGGTGGCTATTTCGGCCTTAAAACTAAGACTATGGTTGCTATTTTGCACTTTATTTTGGTGGCCTAAGGTGCTTTCAAGTGCCTTACTTGGTGGTAGTCTTTGTTCAAATAAAAAAGAGGCTACAAGCCAAGCTCTTGGCTCTTGATTTTGTGCAAATTGGCAGCACTTTGGTAGAACATTTGGAGTTGCATTGTTTCTTATTTTTGGCTTTATTTCTTTGTACTTTGTACTTCTTTTTGGCACATCTTATTTGGTACCATTTTGAAGCCTCTTTGATTGTGAAATTGCATCTTTTGAACATCAAAATTTGAGATATTAAATTGCTCGAGGTTGCTTCATTTTGAGTACCAAATTAGTGAACCAAAAATTCTTTCAAGTTCTCATTTGTATCCATGGCCTACTTAGGTGTCTTGGGGAACCAAAGGTGTTCAATCCCATCTCCTAAGTAGAACCTCTGTCATCCTATAGTGTAACATTTTAGTAAGTGAATGTGTTGAAAGTTTTAAGTGCTTTCTCACCTTGCTTTTAGGTCGCATAGTTAGACACTTAGTGGTTTAAATTTGTGAGACCAAAATCTCTAAAAAAATTTCCATTTAGGGGTTCGTTCTTAGTGTTAGTCTTTTCTTTTCTTTGAGTCTTGTTTGTATTTGTTTGTGCTTAGTGTCTCAATTGATTCTATTTACTTAGCCTCAAATAATTGTGTGATCTTTGAAACCTTTTGCAAGTACATCTTGGCAAGGATTAGCCTTGGTACTTAAGAAGTCTTTTAGACTCACCTCGCCTAACCTGAAGGTCTACTTGTGCTTGGTTTCTTCTTTCACCATTTTGTTAAAGTTCTAAGTTCTTTGAATCACCATGAGCACTAGAAGGGCTACTCGTGCTAGTACCCAACATCAACTACATGCTGATGAAAACAACCTCCACACAAGTGGTGATGAGGATGTTGAGGTTGATCCTAGAGTCCTAAATAACCTCTCTCAAGAGGTTAGGGACCTTAAATATCAAATGGTTTCCATGCAAGCCAATCTTCAATTAATTGCCAATCAACTTACCCCTCCCAATCATAATACCCGTGCCTCTCCTAGGCCTTCTCGTGCCCCTTCAAGACATGAGTATGATTTTGAAGAGGAGGAAGATAAGCACATCAACCTTAGACAATCGCCTCGTGTAAGAAGGCAAAGGCGCATACCTCCTCACCCTAAAGAAGTCAAAATTGATTTACCTCATTTCTATGGAAAGAATAATGTTGAGGTTTTTCTTGATTGGGTTGCAAAAGTGGAACAATTATTTGAGAGTCATGTTGTGGAGGAAGATAGACGCGTGTCTCTAGCTACTCTTAGCTTTCAAGGGCATGCTCTTAATTGGTGGACTTCCTTAGTCCTCCGAAGAAGGAGAAAAGGGCTACATGATATTGAGTATTGGAATAATCTTAAGGAAGCCCTTCATGCTCGCCATGTTCTCTCCTACTACAAAAGAGAGCTCTTGGACAAGCTCCAAAGTCTCCAACAAAGATCTATGTCTATAGAAGAGTATAGACAAAAGATGGAGCTTTACATCATGAGAGCCGGGATTGAAGAAGAAGAGTACCTTACCATTTCTAGGTTCTTAAATGGACTCAATTACAACATAAGAGATAAAGTTGAGTTGCTCCCCTACCACAATTTTAATGATCTTGCTAAAATGAGCATCAAGGTGGAGCAACAACTTTTGAGACGTCCTTCTCGCAAGGATTCTCCCTTTTTTTCTAAAAGTGATTTTCAAAAGAAAGATTTTTCAAAAGAAAAAGAGTCCACTCATAAGAACCATACAAAGGTAAGTGACAAAGGTGAGTCTTGCACCAACAAAAAAGGTAGTGACATCAAATGTTTCAAGTGTCTAGGTCGAGGTCATGTGGCTATCCAATGTCCTACCAAACAGACCATTGTGCTTAAGGGAAAAGACCTCTACACTAGCCAAGAGGAGTCATCCTCAAGTGACTCTGAGACTTCCCATTCTAGTGATTCTCAAGAACATTCATATCCAAATGAAGGAAAACTTTTGATGATTAGGAGGCTTCCCAATAACAAACCTAACCTTCCTCTCAATGACCAAAGAGAAAATATTTTCCACACAAGATGTGAGGTTTTGAAAAACACTTGCTCTTTGATCATTGATAGTGGGTCTTGTTGCAATTGTTGTAGCACAAGATTGGTAGAGAAGTTGAACTTGACTTTGTTACCCCATCCAAAACCTTACAAACTTCATTGGCTTAATGAAGATGGGGATCACAAAGTTGAGCATCAATTGAAAGTCAAGTTTTCCATTGGGAAATTTAAAGATAAAGTTTTATGTGATGTGATCCCAATGGAAGCTTGCCATATTCTCTTGGAGAGGCCTTGGCAATCCTTACTTGTCTTGAACATTCTTCTCTTAAGGATATACCTCCTTCCATTCATGCTCTCTTTCATGAATTTAAAGATATTTTTCCAACGGATGGCCCCCATGGTCTTCCACCTTTTAGAGGGATTGAGCACCAAATTGGTTTTGTCTCAGGGGCAAGTCTTCCTAATAGACCCGCCTATAGGACAAACCCAATTGAGACCAAGGAGATAGAAACTCAAGTGAATGAGTTGTTAGACAAGGGATGGGTTCAAAAAAGTTTAAGTCCTTGTGTTGTGCCTGTGTTGTTGGTACCCAAGAAAGATGGAAAGTGGCGCATGTACTGTGATTGTAGGGCTATCAAAAACATCACCATAAAATATAGGCACCTAATCCCAATACTAGATGATATGTTGGATGAATTACATGGAGCTCAAATCTTTTCAAAAATAGACCTCAAAAGTGGTTATCACCAAATTCGTATTTAAAGAGGTGATGAGTGGAAAATCGCTTTCAAAATAAAATTTGGTTTATATGAATGGTTAGTCATGCCCTTTGGCCTAACCAGTGCTCCTAGTACATTCATGCGCCTAATGAATCATGTCTTGCGTGATTGCATAGGAAAGTTTGTGGTTGTCTATTATGATGACATTTTGATGTATAGTACAAGCTCTAGTCTTCATGTGGGACATCTTAGAGTTGTGTTATATCTTCTCCGAGACCACCAACTCTATGCTAACATTGACAAGTGCACTTTCTGTGTAGAGAGTGTCATCTTTTTGGGATTTGTGGTCAATAAGAGTGAGGTACATGTTGACCCTAAAAAATCAAGGCCATCCAAGAATGGCCTGTGCCAAAGAATGTTGGGGACATTAGAAGCTTTCATGGATTAGCTAGTTTTATAAAAGATTTTTTCCTAACTTCTCCACCATTGCTTCACCCCTCAATGAGCTTGTTAAGAAAGACATATCTTTTGAGTCGGGTGAAAGACAACAAAAGGCTTTTGTGATATCAAGGCTAGGCTAACCCAAGCTCTCATTCTTGCTCTTCCAAACTTTGAAAAAACTTTTGAGCTAGAATGTGATGCTTCTAGGGTTGGAATAGATGCGGTTTTATTACAAGAAGTCCTTCTCGTAAAACTAAATGGTCCTTCTCGTAACTACCCCACCTATGACAAAGAGCTATATGCCCTTGTGTGAGCTCTTCATACTTGGGAACATTATCTTATGACCAAAAATTTATTATCCATAGTGATCATGAAACTCTTGAGTATATGAAGAGCCAATACAAATTGAATAAAAGGCATGCAAAGTGGGTTGAGTACTTGGAACAATTCCCTTATGTTATCAAGTACAAGAAAGGGAAAGCTAATGTGGTGGTTGATGCACTATCAAGGAGATATACTCTCTTAGCCAAGCTTGGATCCCAAATTCTTGGATTTGACAACATATGTGAATTGTATATTCATGATCCCTTCTTTGCTACCATTTATCATGATTGTCTCACTAAGTCCCAAGGCGGCTTTTATCTCTCAAATGGGCATCTTGTCAAAGAAGGCCACCTATGTCTTCCTCTAGGTTCTCATAGAAAACTTTTGATCAAAGAGATGCATGAGGGGGGACTTATGGGTCACTTTGGGATCACCAAAACTTTGGTCATGCTCAAAGAAAAATTCTTTTGGCCCCATATGAAAAGGGAAATACAAAATCATTACGCTAGTTGTTTGAATTGCTTGCATGCTAAGTCTAGCGCAATGCCTGCAGGGATGTATACTCCCTTGGTTATTGCTTCCACCCCTTGGGAGGATATAAGCATGGACTTTGTCCTAGGGTTTCCAAGGACTTCGAGGGGTGTTGACTCAATATTTGTGGTAGTGGACCATTTTTCTAAAATGGCACATTTTATACCATGCCATAAAGTAGATGATGCTAGCAACATAACAAGGTTGTTCTTTAGAGAAGTGGTTCGCCTCCATGGCTTACCCAAAAAATTGTGTATGATAGGGATGCTAAATTCCTAAGCCATTTTTGGAGGACCTCGTGGTCTAGGCTAGAAACAAACTGATGGGCAAACAGAGGTAGTCAATAGATCCCTTTCCACATTGCTTAGGGTTTTGCTTAAGGGGAATCATAAATCTTAGGACGAGTAAAACCAAATTCAACCCCAAGTTGAAAAGGTTGCACATTTTAAAAACAAGGGCAAAAGATTTCGGTCTTTTAATGAAGGAGACCTAGTTTGGTTGCACTTAAGGAAGGAAAGATTTCCTAACCTTAGAAAATCCAAACTTAGTCCCTGAGGTGATGGTCCATTCCAAATCATCAAGAAGATCAACACTGCTTATCAATTGGATTTTCTTGCGAAATATGGTGTGCATCCTACTTTCAATATTACTGATTTGGTTCCTTTTATAGGTACTTTTGATGAAGAGGATGACCACTAAGATTTGAGGGCAAATCCTCTTCAAAGGGGAGGGGATGATGTGACCCCAACAAGCCCAATCTCAAGAGCATCAACAAGCCCAAGCCCACATCAAGGCCTAAACATTAGAAGCATGATGAGGAAGATTCACATGGGCCTTTCACAAGATGATCAAGTCAATCATTGGCTTTTTACAATATTCACATGGGCTAAAGAAATCTTTAAAATATGAGTTGATGCATCAAGGAAGTAGTCTAGATTTAAATTGGGCCATTGTTTAGGCTTTGCTTCCAATAAAATAATCTAGAACACTTTTGGAACAATTGGGCCGAGCCCAATTTGCTATCTTTGGCCGAGAATCCTTAGCTCTCTCTACACTTGGATGCAAGCAAAGCATGAGCCAAGCAAGGAGCATGTGATGGTAGCATGGAGCGTGTGACTTTGGCAATGAGAGTGTGACATGCCACTTGGCACCATCAAGACTCATCTCATACATCACATGGTCTCCAATCAAGCTTATCCTCCAATTGTAATATGGTGGACCCATGTAACTCATCAAGCATATCATCAAGTCTAGGAATTATGTGCGTATACTTAATTGTAATATTATTTATGGCTCCACAATCACAACATATTATCCACTTGCCATCTTTCATAGGTACTACGAGGATAAGCACAAGACAAGGGCTAAAACTCTTTTGAATCCAACCCTTCTCTAATAACTTTTGAACTTGAGACTATATATCCTTAGTTTCTTGTGGATTAGTCCTATAGGTTAGTCTATTGGGAATACTTGCCCTAGGAACAACATCAATTTGATGCTTTATTCCCCTCAGAGGTGGAAGTCATTTTGGTCCTTCATTGGGAAATACATTATTAAATTCTTTCAAAAGTTTTTCTAACTCAGTAGATAACTTCTTTGACTCTAGAAATGTGGTAGTGTATGTGAGTGTCCCTTTACATAGTACAAGGTGTGGAGGTTGTTCAACTAGGATAATTCTTTGCAAAATTTTATTATTCAAAATGTTCTCCTTATGAATGACCTCAGGGGATGGAACACTATGCTCCCCCACCTCATTTTTATTTTTATTTACTTTTGGGAGAGATTGATGACATTTTTATCCTCTTTTCTCTCCTCTTCCAACTTTTTTCTCATTTGGAATTGATCCTCTACCACATGAGGTGGTGATAAAGGATGAAGAACAAATTTTGTATCCTTGCGGAAGAAAGGTAATTTCATTGGTAAGACCATTGTGCATGCTTTTCTTGTCAAATTGTCAAGGTCTGCCTAACAAAACATGACAAGCTTCCATAAGTACTACATCACATAACACACTATCTTCATACTTCCCTATGGAAAGCTTGACCTTCACTTGATGTTTGACTAACAAATCCCCACTTTCATGAAGCCAGTGTAATTTGTAAGGTTTTGGATGGGGAATTATAGTCAAAGCCAACTTGTCAACCAACATGGTACTACAATAGTTACAACATGAACCACTATCAACAATGAGAGAACAATTTTTTTTTAAAATTTTACATCTTGTGTGAGATATGTTCTTTGTTTGTGTTGGCTCTTGTGGAATAGGTTGGTTGTTGAGGAATCTTCTAATCATGAGAAGGTCTCCATCACAAAGGTAATCATTTTCATAAGAATCTTCTAATATGTTCTCACTTTTTTTCTCATCTTGGTAACTATATTGGTCAACACCCCTAAGAATTATGGTCTTTTTGGTGGAGTCTTTGAAGCTTATCCATAAGATCTCTATGATAATAGGAAGGAATATGCCTCCTCCTAAGGACTCCTCTAAGGTCATTCCAATATAGGACTGAAGGAGTATGATTGATTCTCCTCTCCCTTTCTAGAGTAGTCCACCAATACATAACATTACCTTGGAAACTAAGGGTGGCTAAGGGTACCTTCCCCTTTTCACTTATTTGATTGCAAGAAAAAAGTTTCCCAACCTTCATTTCCCAATCTAAATAGACTTCAACATCATCCTTTCCATAAAAGTGAGGTAGGTCTAGTCTAATGGTTCTTGGTTCCCTAGGTTCTCTTCTTTCTCTTCTTAGTGATGGAGGAGGTTAGTAGAAGTTATTTGGTAGTCTACTATCTTCTTCTTCATAGTGTGTGACAAGTGTAGTAGTTTTGGAGTGTTTTGAGTGATTACTACTCCTCATTCTTTCTTGCAACTTCTCCATATCACTTATTCCTCTCTTTTCCTCCTCTAAGATGCCACAGTATCTATCTCTTTATTTTTTTCTCTTTCTCTAACAAGTATTTCTTCTCCCTTCCAACGTTTTAGAGCTTTAAGTTCTAAAGTGAGTTGTTTCAAATCTTTTTCCTCATCACTTGAAGCACTACGTCTTTCAAAAAGAAGAATGTCGAGACATTTTCAAGGTTGTTTTTGTTTTTGGTCTTTTAAAGAGACTTCAAAGGAGAAGTGGATAACAAAAGTTAGTTCTCCTCTAGGAAAGAGAGGTCAATCACTTGAATTGCTTATATACCAAGTCTTTCCTAGCCAAGGGAACTTGTAACTTTTGTACAAAAATTTTAGATGAAATTAGATGAAAAACTATAAAACAAGAAACAAAGCAAGAAACAAAAGACTATATTCGGCCTAATGGTAGAATTAGAAGGCACGTGGAACCTTGAAAATTCCACCAACTAAAAGTGCTTCACTATAGTATAAATTGAGTTGTAATTAGAATATGGGATTGAGCACCAAAGACTCCCCCAAGACACCAAATTAGGCCTTGAAAAAAGTGAAGAAAGCATTACAATTTTACAACTCAAGTAAAATACAATCAAAGTGTACAAAATTAAAGTCTTTAAGTAGATCCTTCTTTTGGCTTGGTTTTGTCCTCACAAGTGTATCACTCTAGCATTCCTCTTGTTGATATCAAAAAAGAGGATTCTCCTTTGGGACAAGGTACTCCACCTCAAAAAGGAACTTTACACCAAATATGATAACCAAACCAAAGAGGCAAAAAAAGTAAAGCAAGAAAAGCTCAAAATTAAAATTGCTAAACTCATGTAAGATAAAATCGAGACATAATCAAAGATAATGATTAAAAGATGTAACACCTCAAACCTGGTGCTACTAGATGTTCTTTAGTTGTCTAATGTATTGTTTACTTGTGTAAGGGAAATTAATTTGTAGTTGTTTAACAAATACTAGAATAAAAAAAAATCCATAACTCAAATGTATCATTTGTTAAACATACATGATATTTATGCGAATAAAATGTTAATATACATATAAGTTCTTGTAATAGAATTTTGCTTATACTTTTACAACCAACTAAAGATACTTTTTAATTTGAAATACATTACAAAAAAGTTACACTATATCAATTGTAGCTTTAACAAAGTCTAGAATTACATGAAAAGTTAAGCTAGACAATTTCAATTTTACATGTTACGTCTCCATTTTCTTCCTTTGGAAAATAAAGAAAGCAAGGGTGAGACTTTTCCTTAACTAAAACTTCATCATAACATTTCAAAACATGGTTATTTGAATAAACTTGCAATTGAATGAAATAACTTCATAGAAGTTCAAATCTTCAAAATATCATGAAAACATAACTAACCATGACAAAAATATCAAAATCAAGTTAATCAATAAAATAATCATTATCGTACGTTTTGAATCTAGGATCTCAAAATCCTCATTATCAATATTTAAATAATCATATTCATCTAATTTTGAGTTTCAACTCATCTATATATTAATCTTGTATTCTTTCTTTATATACTTTGGATTTCAAACACTACTATTATACTTTTCTGAATCATAATGGTCTTACGCCAATATAGATAGTGCCAGCAAGCTAAACATTCTCACAGATACAATGTGTGTGTTATTCCACCTTACTGGTCTTAAAGTATAGTCAAAAGGACAATCGAGAATAGAGTGTGAGGCCCGTGAATTTTTGAATACACAACTAATTGTGTACATCAATCTAGGACATTTGTATCACCACCCTCCATTCTCCTAAGTCTACGTGACTAATGGTTTCATATTTATTCCCTCATTTAATGTTTAATTTTGGATTTTTAATTGAATTTTGTTCTAAAAAGATTAATTTAATTGGGGTTCCTTATAATTGGGTTTATTGAGCATGAGATACAAAAGAATGTTAAAAATAACTTTTTAGTTGCATAAATGTTCTTTGAATATTTTGGGGTGTGTTAGTTCAATACAAATACAAATAAGTTGAACTCATGGAGGTAAGGAAATAAATTGATTAAAGCTTAATGCCACCTTAAAGATAAATCTAAGGATAAAAAAGTATCAAAATCACAAAAATCCAAGTCAAACATTGCATGAAGAAGGTAAGAAAAACTTGAAAAGGTGAAAAAGTTAGGTTAATCCAAGAAGAGGGAACATGCAACAAAAATGGACTTGTTTTCTCTATCCTTTTTTCAGAAAAGAACTTTGATAATTCATAAATATTTACGATAAAAGATAATTTGGAGAAAACAAATCTATAGATAATTTATTTGATATTTTTAAATAATTATTTTATTTAATTATATTATAAAATATCAAAAGATAATAACTACCAAATTGATACGATCCTATCCAGAGAAAAGTACGATTATTTCTGAATTTAAATCCTCAAGAGGCACGACACGAATAAATCAGAGAAGAATGCGGAATAAGACAAATATGAAGGACCCCACAATCTAGTAAATTGATTAGTCAAGTGAAGATTCGCCACAAAGATGTTAATCTTTGATAAGAACTAGAGGCCTAAGCCAAGAACAAAGAGAATCCTCTCTTTAATGAAATTGAATTCAATATATGACTAAAAGTGTCTACATTAGTTTTGGTACCTTTATATATAGGCATAAAAGTTTAAGAAAACCTAAGAACCCTACAAGAATGTTGAAGCCTAAAACATAAAACATAAACTAATTTCTAAAAGAAAATCCAAAGTCTAAAAGTATAAACTAATTTCCTAATAACTAACCTTCAAAAGTGCTCCAAGCCACGATGTTCATATCCTTTGAATTTCCACTGGCAGTTGCTTGTAGCATCAAGAGCCTTGAATAGATTTGATTTTCCAATCTCTTGCTCCTTGCCCTTATCATTAGTCCTTTGAATTGTAAAGGTTCATTTTCAAGTTCTTCTTGTATGGAATCTAGGGATAGTCCTCTATCACAAATATTCTTAAATATGGCAAGATCTTCTTAAATCTTTTTAGATATCCACAACAAACAAAAGATAATTAGAGGATATTGCAAATGGCTAATTTGAAAAATTAATGCAAATATTAGTTGGTGATAGTTTATCATATATCTTTAAGTAATTAATTTATTGAATTATATAAGAAATTATCAACCAACTATATTTGTCAAATAGTTCAAAAATTGGCTATATCTCTCCAAATCTTTTTAGATATTCATAACAACTATATAAGGATAAATGATATATATGATTATCTTAAAGATATTTGAGAAATTTTAGCAATAGAAAGACCAGTTCAAGTCTTATATAAATAGATCAAGGGGAAGCAGAAATGAAAAAAAGCTTGGAACTTCGAAGTTTAGGAACCTTTTTACATGGGCCTAATTGTTATTTTATTTTGCATTCTATAGAGGGCTAAACTTCAAGGGTTAGTTCCACTGTAATTTCTTAATTGGATTCTGATGTTAGATGAATAAATTTGTTTGTTCTTTTGATTTTTGTTATGATTTATTTTCATCTATGTCTTTTGGTTCTTAATCTATTAAAAGTAACAATTTTTACATTGTAGCAAGTTAGTATAGTGTTAAATCTACATAACATAACAATCATATGAGTCCAAGGGTTTTTAAAATTTAATTGAGAAGTTACTTTGGTTAAATTTAGAAACTTTTATAAGATTGAATGAGTTTTGGCTAATAATTGAGAAGTTACTTTGATTAAAGGTGAAAACTTTGATTAGAATTAATCAAGAAGTTACTTTGGTTAATTATTTTTTTACTCGATATAAGAGGTAAAAGAATAGACATGATTAGACATTGTAATATTTACTTGAGAAGTTACTTTGGTTAAATTTTTTATGGTTAATATATAAAGTTCTTACTTTTGACTCAGAAGTTACTTTGGTTAAAAATGAGGACGCCAATAAATTAATTGAGAAGTTACATTGATTAATTTGAAATCTTAAACAAGAAATCAATAACAATAATTTGTAGAAAACCAATGAGGAATCATATTTTGAAAAGGCAATGGAATCAACTTATTTTATTTCTATTGTTTTTATCTTATTTTATATTTTTCCAATTTTATTTCTTTCTTTCAATTATTATTTTATTTGACTAACCCCTTTTGTATAGTTTTTATACGAACTAATTTGCCAAGAATCAATTCCGTGCTCGTTGGGAGATGACTTAGGGTTGACTTTACCATTTCTATTTTCTTGACTACTATCTTAGCAATATTGAAGTTGTTATAGTTTAACAGTATTAATTTGATCGCGTCAATGACAACGTCATCACTAACTTTTCTTTGGACTCTATACCTAGTGTATCTCTATACTATCCGTATAGTTCTCTTTATTCTTTATTTCTATACTTCAATTTATAATCATCCTTTCAAATATCTTTATAATTCTTGAGACTTTCACAAAATTTTAACAACATAACGACTACGTTTTTAATTTTTGATAGCTTTGAAAATAGTAAAAAACAATCAAATTAAAAATAGAATAAAATCAACAACCAAGCATAAATCATTCTTTTACGACAACTTTACTCAAAATTAATCAAAATTATAATCGTAATTAAAATACACTTTTCGTATAATATCTTATAAGTAAAATACCAAACTTGTTTTATTTATAATTTTTTGAGTAAAACTTCAAATAATTGTACATTTTTCAAGGAATCCATTTTTCAACTTAGAATTACAAAATATTGTACAACAAATTTAGTATCAAGACAGATTGTACACTTAAAAAAACTTGCTAAGATAAAGACTTGGATATTTAAAATATACTCCCATACCTTAGTGACGTTAATTATATTCTAATATGGAAATGAAGACCTCAAGGTGCTAGATTGCCCTCCTACTCCAATTGTCTCAAAAGAGTTTAGACCTTTCTTGATGAAGGATTGACCCCAACCAAGGATGAAGGCACATGCTTAAGAAGACTAAGCATGTTTAGAAAGTAAATTCACTAATCCTTCATCCCTTTCATTTGTGTTTGTTATTTTTGATTCCCTAAGTTGACTTAGTTGAATCAACTTTAGTTGACTTGTTGACCTTTGACTAGGTTTGACTTGTTGACTATAGTTGACTTGACTTAAGCCAACATGCTAATCTATAATTATTTGCTTTGTAGGTTAATTAGGAGTAAGAAAGCAATGCTAGGTGGCGCATGGTGATTGGGGAGCATAAATGATATGGAGGAGAGAGTAAAGCAAAGGCATAAAGCATAAAGTAAAAGGCATGAAGCAAGTGTACCTATGTACCTTTGGTCTCCTTTGTTTTTAGCACACTTTGACCACTTTTTAGAGACATTTGAGACACATTCTTGGTCTCCTTTTGTGCTAGAACGAAATTAGCCTTGCACACACCATAGTTAGCTTTTTTGTCTCTCATTTTTGTAACCTTATTTGACCTAGTTTCTAGAAGCTAGGGTTAGGTTTTTGTAGAGACATCCTTAGGTATCTTTTATTTGCTTAGAGGCCCCTAAACTCTTCTA
>Ga0214543_1010562_pt1 | contig 13591 bp, 14 predicted proteins | sample CNSS2metaG_FD_160094 | JGI IMG/M metagenome (GOLD analysis project Ga0214543, IMG submission 160094) | Root nodule microbial communities from cowpea collected in UCLA plant growth center, Los Angeles, California, USA - CNSS2 | ecosystem: Host-associated > Plants > Roots > Nodule | place: USA...
AAAGGAGGTGAAAAGGAGTGTTAGGAATAAGCTTGAGGTCAAACAAGGACAACAAGCACAAAGGGAGAGAGAAAATGCAAAAAGAGTACTAAAGGAAATGTGGGAAAAAGCCAAACAAGAGAAAGAGCTAGAGAAGCAAGAAGAGAAAGAGCAAAGAGAAAAGGAAGAAGACGAACAAAGAGAAAAACACGAGCAGGAGTCTCTCCTCACACCCCTGACATGCATGGTTGAGATGAAATCATTAAAGGGGGATGATAATGCGTTAAATTGTTGCTCCCATTCACATCATGATATTGCATTTTCATTGGGAACACTTACTAACCCATCTCTTTTTGTCTTAATGCCTAGGGAAGACTTATACATTAAGGAACAATGGCATAAGCAATGGGGTGAGGAAAATATGATAGAAAAGACAGCAACAACATGGGCCAAACATGAACCTGCCTTTAATCATCTGATTGTGTGTTTGGCCTATCATGAAAATCCTGAAGGATTTCAAGGACACTCTTTTTCTATTCTGATTATTATGGGTTGTTTTCCTTTTTGTTTCACTGTGGATATTATAGTTGTGTTGAAACTCTTTGATGTGTTCTGCAGGTTTATCTTTGATCCTGGAGGACAACCTCCAAGCACCTTGATAATAAGAGATTGGCTTCTTCCATGATTCCAATATCAATTTTTGATACAATTTTCTTTTTGTCTTTAGACTATTCTAGTTTTGTGTGCTTTCAGCATTGATGTTTGTGTGTTTGCTTGTAGGTAATAAAGTGCTAAAATTCGAGGTCGAATTTTCTCCAACCCGGAGGCAATGATGGAGGCGTGGTTCAGGATGGTCACAAAGATTTCAGAGCAATTGATGGAATCATGTCCAAGACCTTAAAAGAGATCTCGGATTAGCTTCAGATTTTAGAACATGAACTCTTTTATAATTTTTGTAATGTTTTTGTTTGGGCTTTATCGGACCTTTAGTTGTGTTGGGCCTTTGGTGTTTCGGCCCATAGTATATAGGCCCTTGTGACACACTTTGTATTTAGATTTGAGTTATATGAAAATTTGAGTTTTCTCTCAAGTCTCGAGGTTCTCCCCAGAACCACCGATCCTTATCTTTGAATCTCCGATTCAGAGTGGCAGATCTTTCTCACTTATCTTGGAACCTCCTCCAAGTGGCGTGAATTTCTCCCGTTCCGAAAACCCCCAAATCGACATCCTCCATTTTCCCCCCATTCGTTCTAGGGTTCATACCCATTTTCGTTCTAGATGAATTCCACCTTAAATCCGAGACGATCCTTCATCAATCAGTTATACCGGTAGTGCATGAATTTGAAGACGTATTTTCGGATGAGGTACCTGGGTTGCCTCCCAGTAGAGAGGTGGAATTCTCTATATATCTAGTACCAGGGACAGGCCCGGTGTCGATGGCCCCGTATTGTATGACTCCGGCAGAGTTGGTAGAGCTCAAGAAACAGATAGAAGAGCTGATGGAGAAACAATTCATCCGACCCAGCACCTCGCCTTGGGGAGCACCAGTGTTGTTGGTGAAGAAGAAGGATGGGAGTTCGCGCCTGTGTGTGGACTATAGGCAACTGAACAAGATGACGATCAAGAACAAGTATCCGCTGTCGAGGATTGATGACTTGATGGATCAGTTGCATGGGTCATCAGTGTTCTCGAAGATAGATCTGCGATCGAGCTATCATCAGATCTTGGTAAAGGCTGATGATGTGCAAAAGACGGCATTCAGATCCAGGTATGGCAGCACAACTGGTAGCATCTTCTGGTTCGCCAAGGTGTTAAAGGTCAGGTTGGGAGTTCGATACCCACTGACAACAACCTGCCTTGCGAAGTGGGGGGACACTTGGGGCGAGGGGTTGGGGTGTATTGGGCTGCAGACCTGACATGGCACTGAGGTGGGCCAAGGGATATTATATTTAGTCAATTAATATTTTTTCTTAAGTACATTTTTGAAAATAATCGTTTTCGCTTATACATGATTTATTTCTTTCCATGACATCCTAAGTTGGGGTGTTACACACTCTTGAAAATGTTTTCACTACGGGTGGTAAAACGGGCTAGGCCCAACTGGCCAGCTCATTAGCCCATGTTAAAAGGAATGGGTTGGGTTGAAGATTTCAACCCGTCAACCCGTTCTGGCTCGTCCCGTCCAGCTCGTCAACTTGACAGGCCAAAGTATGGGCCAACCCGTCCTGGTGCATTTTAAATAAATAAAATAAAATAAAGTAATTAAAAAGAATATATTTTTTATATTATATATTTTAAATGTATAAATGTATAATAGTATTGTAATTTAAATCATTAACACCTACAAATTAAGTTTGAATTATTAATTATAATTGAATAATTTAATATGTAAACTTAATAATTATTTTAACTTATCTAATGAAAAACATTAACTAATCAATTAAAAGTTTAAAGAATATTTTATTTGTTTAAATGACTTTAATAATAATTTATATGTATATATAAACAAATTTAAAAAATTAAAAAAATTAAAAGTTTGAAAACAAATTAAAAAACTTTTCAAAAATAAAAAAAAAAGAAAAAAAACCTGGACGGGCCAGTCGGCCCGACCCCTTAGCCCGTCCTATACGGGATGGGTTGTGACTATTGGCCCATTTCTATTTGATGGGCCAACCCGGCCCGACCCTTTTTAACGGGCCGCATACAGGTCGGGCCAAAACGAGCCAGGCTGGCCCATTTAGCCACCCTTAGTTTTCAAACTTGCCCTTGGAATTGAAATTCAATTGAAAAGAAAAAAGAAGGGCAACTATGAGTTACTCAGCCAACCACTAGTATAGTCACTCATGGAAGGGAAAAGGTAAAACGAAACATGATAAATTCCCTTTTAACTCTCACCAAGAACCACCAAGCAAAAGTAAGTTACCAAGTGGTCATACTCACCATTCATTTTCGCTAAGATCAAGTTCCATTAAATTTTTTAAATGTTTAAGGTATAAACACATTGCTTTGAATTGCCCAACCAAAAGAACCATGATGTTAAAGAAGAGTAATGATGTCGAGAGTGAGCACTCATTTCCCCCTTCTCCTTTGAAGAAAGTGTCTTCTTCCTCTAGTGACACTAAAACTTATGAGGGAAACCATATGTTAGTAAGGGGTATCATGAACAAGTTCAAAATGAGCTAAGACCAACTCAAAGAGAAAATATTTTTCAAAGATAAACCAATGTGGTTAGCACAAGGTTGGTGAACAAGCTAAGCTTAGAAACCATTCCTCATGCTAAGCCCTACAAGCTTACTTGGATAAGTAAGGAAGGAGAAATAGATGTCAATAAACAATTCTTTTTAACTTCTCAATAGGAAGCTACAAAGATAAGGTCATATGTGATGTTGTTCCCATGGAAGTCACACATATCTTATTAGGTAGGCCATGACAATTTGATAAACAAACTTTACATGATGGTTTTACCAATACATACATTTTTTTCAAACATAGGAAAAAGAGCACTTTACTACCTCTATCACCTCAAGAAGTTAATAAGGATAAAAATAAAGTAAAAACAAACACAAAGAATAAAAGGGGAAACTATCCCCCAAAGTGTTACTTGCCTACAAAAAAGAGTTTTCCAAAGCAAGAGGTGCACCCTCATTCTTTCTTCTCTTCCCAAATCAAGAGAGAAGAACAAAGGCGTAAGCAAGAGAGGAAGAGTGGCTTAGAAAAGAAAGATGGTCTCTCCAAAGCTATGGTTGGAATCATTAAAGATGGAGAAATATCTCAGGAGAAATTACTTCATCAACTAAAGCCAAGCTCCATCAATAAAGATTTCAAGAAGTTGAGGTCAAATTCTCTCCGAGAGAGGGAGGATGATGAAGGCTTAACCCCTGCCAAGGATGATGGCCTATAGCATATTCTTAGAAGAAAGGGAGTTCCTTGATCCCTTTCATTGTTTTTCTTTATTTTTACTTAATTAACTGAACCTTAGTTGACTTGTTGACCTTTAACTAGGTTTGAGTTGTTGACTAGAGTTGACTTGACTTAACCCAACATGCCAATCTATGTTTATTTGTTTTGTAGGTTTCGTTATGGTAATTAGGAGAGGATTGAAACAAATTAAGGCATGTCTACATGGAAAGCATAAAGTATAAAGCAAGTATGATTGGAGGAGAGAGAAAAGCATAAAGCCTAAAGAATAAAGGAAAAAGCACATATACCATGTGGTCCTCCATGGGCTTGGATAAAATTCACACATGGAGACCACCTTGTCTACTCTATTTTTGTCATATTATAAAAGCTGGATTTTTTTTAATTGTTTAAGTGCCATTTTTACATTTTGTTTATTTCCTAAAGGTGCCTACAACTCTTTATATAAGGAGTGCTCATAAGCTTGTAAAAGGGTTGATAAATTTGAGTATCATACATTTTTGTTGTTCAACCAAAACCGTGAGCTTTCTCCATAGGGAGGAGTCTTCACTAGAGTTTGTTTACCTTATAGCCCCTCTATGAGTAGCATGCTTAACTCCATTCTTACCATCTTCTATGCTTTCCATTTTCTAGTTTGTTTCTCTTATTTCAATTCGATTATGCTATGTTCATGACCATTTTGTTTGATTTCTTAAATGAATCCATTTCTCTCCTTCTCTAGAACCTTTAAAAGTTGTTCCAGTAGAGAACAAATAAGATGAGTTAGGCACAAGCGTCACCTTACCATGTAGTCCGCTATCTCCTCAGTTGGCCTCTTCCCGGTTGGTACATGTCATCTTGGACCCAGGAGGGGTTACTTGCAGAAGAGACTCCGGAGCTCAAGTAAGTCAAAGCCCTATGAAGGTTAAATCAGTGATTAATGAAGTAATGAATGCGTACCTTTAATTACTGGGGTCCACGTGTATTTATAGAGCATTAATCATTTTTGGTTATGTCATAGGCCGGGCCCTGACTTGGGCTCTAGTTTGGGCTGTAAGTGGGCCTGAGCCCTAACCCAAGCCCTTAGGAGGACCTACTGAACACTAAGGGGGCTTGGATTTTATTAAGTATATTTGGAGTAGCCGGCCTAGGCCGACTACTTTTGTTGGCGGTTTATATTGGTCATGTGTCGTCTTGTGCAGGTTGTCCCTCTAGACGTTTAGGTTATCGGTTTAGGCTGGTAAGGTTCAGGCCAACTCAGCCTAGGTTGATTACTTGACTGTTTTGGCATATATGTATCGTTTTATTACTATTTGGTCGAGTTGGCTAGGTGTGGTACACTAGTCCCCCAGCCTTGATCGATATAGGTGTCAGTCAAGGGTGATATATGTTGGTATGTTAACAAGATCGGCTGGGTGTGGTACACCAGTCCCCCAGCCTTTAAGTGTGATGAACAATGTTAAGGCTAAAGGTTATGAAAGGTTGATGGTAGGTGAATGGGTGTCAGGGGTCAAATCAGGGGGGTTTTGGTGCCGTCGTTTTTAAGAGTTATGTCTCTTGTAATGATTGTGTCGATTGGTATGGGTTGTTGTTTTGGCGGAAAGGGGTTTTGTCGTTTGGAATTCTGGCCTATAAATATGGATTTCAAAACAAGTAAGGTTTTACTGGTTAATTTGCGAGAATTTCCTATTTAGAGATCTTGTGTGCGTTTTCTTGTCTGACTAGTTCCCAATTCCAGTCGACATCTTTCCAGAAACACGAGTAAAGGTATGTCTAGTAGTGATAGCGTGTCGTTATCTACGTCTAGTAGTGAGAGTGTAGAGTCGAGGAGGAGTATAGGTAGGCAAGTTGACAAGGAGTGTACCAGTTCTGGCGGTAATGTAAGTGGAATCCCTAAGGAAACGGTGAGGGAGGTCCGAGAAGATCCCCCAGAGGAGCTGGCCGAGAGTAACTGGCCGGCCAAGGGCGGTTACGGGTGGGTAGCTGCTGATGTTCGTAATCAATCATCCTTATTCTGGTGGTCTCGCCTTCTGAACTCTTGGCTGAATTGTACGTCTGTCATCGCAAAGGGTGTAAGCAGAAGTATCGTTTCCCTGGAGAGGGTTAGCGCCATTGACCGTGTGTGTCACGAGCAGGAGGGGGCAACAAAGATGTTCTTCTACATGTACATGTGTCACTTTTCTCAACTGCATGTGCGGCTGCCGTTAGATGATTTCACTATGGGTGTGTTGCGTGCGCTGGTCGTGGCACCTACGTAGTTGCACCCGAATAGTTGGGCTTACATGCAAGCCTTTCACATTTTGTGTCAATCTTTATATTTGGAGCCTTCGCCTTATACCTTCCTGTATTTCTATGATACTAGACCCTGCCAACCGACAACTTGGCTGTCTCTGATAAGTCGTCCCAGCATTAGTAGATTGGACACATTTTCCCAGTCCTTCAAGCATTTTAAGGATGGGTACTTCAAAGTCATGGTGAAGGAAGAGGGCAAGCCCTATTTCTTGAACGCAGATGGGAGTACAAAGTTCCCATTTAGCTGGACGGGCAATCCTTCTCGGTATAAGGATATAGGGATCGATGAGTTGTCGGCGGGGGATAAGGAGGTGGTGGAGACGTTGACGAAGTTTGTTGATAAGTTGCCCAGTAAGGGCCTAGTTAGAGTTTATAATTTGGTGCATCCGATTATAGATATTGAAGGTATCTGTTTGTTACTTAAACTGTGTTATTGATTCTAAGTTGTTTTAAACGGGGTTTAATATGTTATTGTCGGGCACATGGTGCAATCGGGGAGGAAGAATTTGGCGCTATTCTAGTCGTTGAGGAAGGAAATGGCCGCTAAAGCGAAGGTGGCTGGGAAGACTAATGTTCCCAACCTGAAAGAGTCTGTGGTGGAAGTACACGTGCATGGTAGAACGAAGAGGAAGGCCGAGTTGCCGCCTCGCCCTAGCAAGGGGAAGGATGTGAAGAAAGTAAGGGCGACCCTACTCGGGGCGGGGTCGGTTAACAGAGTGAAAGGGCCAGAATCTGGGTTGATTGAGTTGCCGGAAATATCTGTCAGGAAAGATATCGCGATCAATCTCCCAGATACCATTATAAATTCCATTGATAGCATGGAGGTGGATCATATCGTGAGGACAATGGTGGAGTTTGGAAGTAAAGCCTTGATATTAAGCCGCCGTGTGGGGTCTTTATATCGGCGAGAGGTGAAGGAAGGAGGTCAGGAAAAGGTAGAAGAGTTGTAGGGGAAAGTCGACAAGTTTGAGGAAGAGAGGGCTGCGTGGAAGACGGAAAATGAGGGTTGGGAGGAAGAGAGAAAGAGGCTGGCAACGTGGAGGGTTCGGTGTTTGGATTCAGAGGAAAAATTGAACAAGAGAATAGGGGAGTTAGAGGAAGACTACGATGATCTGAAAGACAAGTATGATGGTGTTGTGGGTGAGCTTGATGACCTGAAGAATTGCATTATACAAGAGCACATCAACGGCTTTGAGAAGGGACTACATCAAGCATCCTTTTTCCATCAGGAGGTTGACATTACGGACTCGAAGTTTGATGTGAACAAGGACGCTATTGATGGGAAGCTTGTTAAGGAAGATGGAAGCAGTCCAGATGAAGAGGTAGAGGAGAAGGCGGCTGAAGAGGAGAGGGAAGCGGGTGATGACGAGGAGGTGGCCCTTGATGCAGCAGAATAGGACTTTTGATTTTTGTTGATTCGAAAATATTATTTGAGCCTATGTCTGTAATAGTCAGTACATTATGTTATGTTGGTACACTCTTTCCTTTACATTTAATGCGATTAATGTTCTGTATGTTATTTTGTATGTTGGGTTTTGATGATTTGTGGTGTATGTATGGCGCGATTGATTGTATGTTAAGGGTGTTTGACCCAGCTGCTTACTGGTGGTAAGGGTGGAGAACTTAAACGAATTAACCACGAGTAAAGGGTGTTCGACCCAGGCCGCTTACTAGTGGTAAGGGTGGGGAACTTAAACGAATTAACCACGAGTAAAGGGTGTTCGACCCAAGCCACTTACTGGTGGTAAGGGTAGGGAACTTAAACAAATTAACCACGAGTAAAGGGTGTTCGACCCAGGCCGCTTACTGGTGGTAAGGGTGGGGAACTTAAACGAATTAACCACGAGTAAAGGGTGTTCGACCCAGGCCGCTTATTGGTGGTAAGGGTGGGGAACTTAAACGAATTAACCACGAGTAAAGGGTGTTCGACCCAGGCCGCTTACTGGTGGTAAAGGTGGGGAACTTAAACGAATTAACCACGAGTAAAGGGCGGACCAGTTCTTCTATTTTATCCTGGATGGGTTTTGCAGTCTTTTATGGTGTGGCCATGATTGCGGTGGTAGCGACAATACTTGGTCATATCAACATTAGGAGGAGTGGTGATCTTGTGTGGTGGAGGGATGAGGTCAGCTTGTAGGGCCTCATCAAGGATGCGGGATCGGGCTACAGTAAGAAGGGCATATCTGGTGAAGCGGGGTTGGCAGGGCTCGCGTGGGCGGGTATCAGGGCGGGGAGGTTGCGGAGTAGGGTTGGCGGTTGTGGCTGCATAGTCGTTGCAGAATATGGTATGGAGGGTCTGCATCTCCTCCATGCGGACATAGTCGGCTGTGCGCAATTTAAGTTCGTGCATAGAGGTAGTTGGGTGGAGGTAGACGTTGTTGGCGAAAGGGTCGGGTTGTAGGGTAAGTGCCATGCACTGGAGGATCATCTCTTGGTTGAGGTGTGGGGTGCGAAGAGCTGCCTTACTGAAGCGATCTATGAACGCTCTGAGTGGTTCGCCTTGTTCCTGTCTTATGCCCAGGAGGGAGATTGTGGTAGTTTGGTGTGGACGGCTGCCAGCAAAATGGGTGAAGAACATGTGTGAGAGAACGTCGAAGCTGTCGATGGACTAAGGCGAAAGGGTTGTGAACCATTCCAGAGCAGGGCCCTTGAGGGTGGTGGGGAAGGCTTTGCAGAAGACTGCGTCTTGGGACGTGTACAGGGCGACAAGGGTGATGTATACTTTGAGATGTTAATCAGGGTCGATTTCGCTGGTGTAGCGGTCCAGCGTGAAGGGTTCCCACTGGGCAGGAAGGGGGGTGTTGGCGATAAAGTCCGTGAAGGGGTGACGGCGTCTGGGCTGGTGGGGAGGGAGCAGATGAGGTGGGATGGGGTGGTTGATCATGGCAAGGAAGGTAGAGGTAAGGTTGTGAGGGGGGATGTGGGTTGTTGGAAGGTAATGTGGGTTGTAGGGTGGTACGTGTGTAGTGTGTAGGGTGGTGGGTATGTTATAGGGGATCTAGGTGGTGGGGAGGGTAGCAGCAGGGGTTGGGGCTGTAGTATGCCCTGGTTGAGTGGATGGGAAGTGAGTGGGATGGGTGAAGGGAATGGGTGTTTGTTGGGTGGTGGTGAAGGTGTGAGGGGTGGGGTTGTATTCGCTTTCCTCTTCTGTGGGCTGGAAGGCCGGGGACCTTGCAGCCTCAGACGCCTCCTTGGCTTTTCCCTTGAGGGTGGGATCAGTGATGAAGGATCGTCTCGGATTTGGGGTGAAATTCATCTAGAACAAAAATGGGTATGAACCCTAAAACGAAAAGGGGGAAAATGGAGGACGTCGATTGGGGGATTTTGCAGAACGAAAGGAAATCACGCCACTTGGAGGAGGTTCCAAGATAAGTGAGGAAGATCCGCCACTTTGAATCGGAGATTCAAAGATAAGGATCGGTGGTTCTGAAGAGAACCTCAAGACTTGAGAGAAAAACTCAAATTTTCATATAACTCAAATCTGAATACAAATGTGTCTCACAAGGGCTTATATACTATGGGCCGAAACACAAAAAGGCCCAACATAACTGAAGGTCCGAAAAAGCCCAAACAAAAACATTACAAAAAAAAATATATAAAAGAGTTCCTATTCTACGATCTGAAGCTAATTTGAGATCTCTTTGAAGATCCTAGGCATGATTCCATCATCTGTTTTCTAATCCCTTGATGGTCCCGAACCACGACTTCATCAATCAGCTTCGATCTTTCGCCTAAGGCGAGAGTTCTCTTGGCGCAGCGCCTCCATCTCATCAGTGTTGTGTTTCTTCAGATCAGCTAGTTCTTGTTGCATCTTCACCTGGCCATCCAGGATGGCGGCTAGGTCAGGGGTGATTTCAGCAGGTCCTGAGGGACCGGCATCCGCCTGCTTGTTCACTCCAGCTCTGCTGCGGGTGGAAACCATCTTCGGAGAAAAACGGGTACTAAAGGTGTTCGTCTCGTGCCCCACGGTGGGCGCCAATTGTTCCTGCAGAGAACAAATAAGATGAGTTAGGCACAAGCGTCACCTTACCATGTAGTCCGCTATCTCCTCAGTTGGCCTCTTTCCAGTTGGTACATGTCAGCTTGGACCCAGGAGGGGTTACCTGCAGAAGAGACTTTGAACCACAAGTAAGTCAAAGCTCTCATTAGGTAAAATCAGTGATTAATGAAGTAATGAATGTGTACCTTTAATTACTGGGGTCCACGTGTATTTATAGAGCTTTAATCATTTTTGGTTATGTCATGGGCCGAGCCCTAGCTTGGGCTCTAGTTTGGGCTGTAAGTAGGCCTGGGCCCTAACCCAAGCCCTTAGGAGGACCTACTGAACACTAGGGGGCTTGGATTTTATTAAGTATATTTGGAGTAGTCGGCCTAGGCCGACTACTTTTGTTGGCGATTTACATTGGTCATGTGTCGTCTTGTGCAGGTTGTCCCTCTAGACGTTTAGGTTATCGATTTAGGCTGGTAAGGCTCATGCCAACTCAGCCTAGGTTGATTACTTGACTGCTTTGGCATATATGTATTGTTTTATTACTATTTGGTTGAGTTGTTATATTTGTTGGTATATGTTGGTCAAGGGTGATATATGTTGGTATGTTAACGGGATCGGCTAGGTGTGGTACAGAAGTGAACCTTCACATCTAGATAGCTTGCTATCTTAATGTACAATGGGGATCTTCTCTAGGTTTTCTTAAGAAACTCATCACCATATTCAAAAATCTCAACTGAACCAACTCAATCCTTCATCAAGATGCATACCGGTGAAGATATTCGTTGGGGAAAGCTTTCAGGAGTTTTCGAAGGCATTTTATTTAATAACTTAAATTGTGTAGATGTAAAAGTTGACTATTTTGGAGTTTGGATTCGTAAAACGTTTTCATTTGACAACTTAAATTGTGTAGATGTGGTTTTATTATTGCTTTTTTTTAGAATAAAGTTTTATTCGAATGAAAATTTGGGAAAATGGCTTTTGAAAAAAAAATTGTGGAGTTTCCTATTTAATAAGATGGCATCAGAGTTTTATATTTTTGAATTTGGCCAATTATAAAATTACACGTACCATCTCGAAAAGGGTGTTATAGTTTACCCACAATAAATGATTCAAAATTGATTGTTGGGTGATTAGAATGATGAAGTTGATCGAGGGAAATCTTTTCAAATTTAAGGTGACGGGTTGGCATAAGAGAGGTCACCTACGGAGTAAGAAATGATTACATGTGAAGCAGGGAAGTAGGAGGAAAGTGTGAATGCAAGAATTCGAACCACAATGAAGCGAGAAACTTGAGAGAGAATCAAATGAACCTGTTAAAAAAAAGAACATAGCTTTTGGAAAAAAGGGCAAATTTAAGAATGGATTCGATAGATCATTTAAGACCCACAATGGAAAGGAAGAGAAAAGTATATGTCACATAATAACAACAATATGTAATCATAACCAAGTGGGATTTTTGGCAGTTCTACAAGCGGCGCAAATCTTAGAAGCATTAAATTAAGGAGTTTCCAAAATTAAAGGAATAAGACAAAAATATGAAACGTTCCGAGCACAATATACAAAGCATTTTAAACACACTATAGTCGAGCAATTAATGCAAAGGGAATCTTTTAAGGCTATAAAAAATTATGTTAACTGTTGATTACTCACTACGATGAAGGCGTGACCCACCATACCACCTCCTTAAAAGCTCCCTTAAGAAGGATCACTAGAAGCATGTCTAGAGGGGAGTCTTCTATTCCATCACCTTTATCTTTGTTTTGTATTACTTTAGTTTGAATTCCCTAAGTTGGTTTGTATCATTGCTCTTCTTGTTTAAAAGTAAAACGATTATATCACAAAAAGGCACTTAAAAGAAACTCAAAATTTAAATGTAAATAGGTAGTCCAAAACATCCATTGAAATAGTAATAAATAAATAAGAACAAAGTTCCAACTAAATACTAGAAATCAAAAGAAATTTTCATAGTCTTCACTGTTTGATTGAAATCAACTAAATAAATCATAATCCCCCCGAGTTCACTCATCCTCTCTGCTATCTACTTCGAGTCAGAAACATCTGCATTACCATCTGCTCCCGTATAACATACACATTATACAATCATCGCACAAGCAACCAACACACAAGCAAACAAATAAGGGTAAGCTAACCATAAACACTGATATTCATAAAAGAAGTTCATAATAAAACATGTCCAATAATACTCAACACCTCATTCAAGTAACGCTTAAGCATTAAGATCACAATCAAACTTTATTTTGAACACACAAACCCCAACATCCAAACAACCATATCAAACCAACAAACTATCGCATTCATGTTTCATCCTTAAACATAATAATCATAATCAAGCTTTGGTTTTTCGCGGCCTCTCACCCCACAACAACATCTAGTTTCCTAGAACAGATGGTTCAATGTGTCCCGCTATCGCACCCAGACTGTCTCCCTTATTCCTTAAGAAATTATGAGTAAAAACGTCGATGCATCGCACACAAGGCACTATACTTGCATTGATCCGAAATAAGGAGAAAGATCTTTTCCCTCCCCACTGGTTCACACAAACAAGAGGGTACAACACTCGAACCAATCCTTTACCACTGCTTCACACAGACGAAGAGGACCCCTTTCCACTGCTTCACACAGGCGAAAGAGTCTTCACTAGGTTCCTAGGTACGGAAAACCTCACACAACATTTAATTTCACCAAGATTCTTCAAGCAAGGCAAAATACTCTCAACATGCAACATATCAGTATTACTTATTTCCAACCAATCCACACCATCAAATCATGCTTGAAAAATAAAGTCTCATAACAAAACTCAATTCATATATCACATGTGTATTTAATGTACACCAAATATTTAATAAAAGCGATGTGAAAGAACTGAAAATAAATTACGAAACCACGCACTACAACCAAAAAAACTCACGAAAGCACAAAAAAGAATAAGCTTTTGAGTAGTTGGGCCACCTTCACGCATCTTTCCAAAGATATTCTATACTATTAATGTAAACATTGTATGGTAATTGGCTTTCTAAAAAGGAGAAAGAGAAAAAATCCATGGACCCATGCAATGATGCTACGTAAATAGAATGGAAAAGAAAGAAAGAGAAAAGCCTTTATGTGAAAGTGATAAGAAAGAAGAAGAGAGAGAAAAGCACACCCCATGAACCCATGAAGAAACACTCTACAATGTGTGGCCAACCTTTAACCAAGAAAACAAGCATCGATTCCCTTAAACAAAATGTATAGTTATAGTTGTAAAGTGTGACTGCACATGATGAAGGCATGAGCACCTCCTTAGCAGCTCCCTCAAGAAGGATCACTAGAAGGATGTGTAGAGGGGAGTCTTCTATTCCATCACCTTTATCTTTGTTTTGCATTACTTTAGTTTGAATTCCCTAAGTTGGTTTCTAGTTGATTTATTTTGGT
>Ga0214543_1010564_pt1 | contig 13587 bp, 2 predicted proteins | sample CNSS2metaG_FD_160094 | JGI IMG/M metagenome (GOLD analysis project Ga0214543, IMG submission 160094) | Root nodule microbial communities from cowpea collected in UCLA plant growth center, Los Angeles, California, USA - CNSS2 | ecosystem: Host-associated > Plants > Roots > Nodule | place: USA...
CTTAGGGATGCAAACCTTCCCATGATGTATGATCTAATCCACTCCATCATAGTTATGATAGGTTTATCTCTAGCAATCAGAATTGAACTATTGAAGGATTCAGATAAATTATTCATCAACACATCACACCTAGGATACATACTAAATTCATGTTTGCACCAACATTTCCTAGGTATTTGAAGTAACCAGTTATAAGCATCAGGATTAATTTTCTGCAACTCACCCATTTTTTTTCCCAAGCTTGATAGAAGGTAGCCTTTGCAGCCCCCATTATAAGGTCTCGGATGACAACTCCTCCACCAAATCTCTTTTTAAAATTACTGTAAAGGTGTCTCAAACAGAACCTATGCTCCACTCCTTCCAATATCTCATCAAAAAATGTCATTAGTCCCTGCAAAGAATACAATAATATTGCTATCATGTCAATTAAGATGTATGAAACAACAAAATTAAAACTATTTCAGATTATGTTTACCTTCTGTTGATCCGAAATGAAAACCCAACGATTGGATTGGATGTCCCCAATATCTTCCAATAATAATGATAGAAACCATCTCCAGGTTTCTTTGCATTCATTTTCCACCACTGCAAAGGCTAATGGAAAGTACTGATTATTCGGGTCTCTACCAACTGCAACCAATAATTGTCCACCATAGGTTGTCTTTAAATGACAACCATCTACACCAATGAAAGGCCTACATCCAGCCAAGAACCCCTGCTTACAGCCATCTAAACACATGTAAAAAGATCCAAATCTTGGTTGCAAAGTGGGAGTGGGTTGGTTAATTTTGATTTTAAAGGTTCCAGCCTTTACTCTTAATAACTCAGCCACATAATCATAAAGCAGAGCATACTGTCGTTGACCATCTCCCACCATGCAGTCCATTGCAATCTCCTTTGCTCTGGCAGCTCTCCAAGGTGTTACCCCAACACTATAATTCTTTCTAACTTCATCAATTATTTGGTTTACAGTCATGTTCCCCACATCTAAAAATTTGTCCAACAATACCTGTGCAATCCAATCTTTATTTGCATTCTTGTTGAACATAACCCTCCCACATCTATGACTGCCAACAAGTGTCTTCACTCTAAAGGTTTGGCTACCACCAACCTTGCTCACCATTATTAGAAAGCCACATTTCTTTTTACAAACAGCCCTTACTCTTCTAACATCATTCTTCACAAATTTTATTTCCTTCCCATTCAATACACTATGCTCCATAAGGGCATGCTTGAAATCCTTCATGGAACAAAATTCCATCCCTAATCTGAATTTGAAGTTCTTGTTCATATCTTCAGCATTATACTTCACAAATTTTGGCACTCTATCACTAGCACCTTGGTCACTATCAACATCAGAGCATAGTTGCTCACTATCGTATTCTTCATTGATCTCATGTTGTCCAACGCAGTCATTAGTCACAAATGACCCTTCATCAACATTTCTCTTTTTCCTACCTGAATTGGACTTTGCTTTCAATCTATTCCACCTCTCCAAAACCTGCTGAAAATTTCTTCGTGGCACATTATCCATGCCAAACCCATCATCATCATCAGCAACCCTTTCTTCTTCACTCTCATCAAGTCTATCTCAAACCTCTTCTTCCCTACCATCTTCTCCCCTCACCTCTTCTCCCCTCAGTTCCTGTCCTCTAACCTCTTCTTCCCTCACCTCTTCTCCCCTGAGTTCCTGTCCCCTAACCTCTTCTCCCCTAACCTCTTCTTCCCTAACTTCTTCCATAACCTCTTCTCCCTCAACCTCTTCTTCCCTAACTTCTTCCATAACCTCTTCTTCCCTAACCTCTTCTTCGTCCCCCATTACCACTTTATCAGCAATCACTTCCTCGACAACCTCTGGCTGTACAACCTGTTCTTGTCCCGCCTCTTCGCCCACTCCTTCAATACACTTAATAATTTCTGGCATACTAGGAAGATGCTCCACGTACAGTTCAACTTCTTCTTCATTATCATCTGCATACTTAGCTAGGTTCAATGCTTCCTTATCATCATTCAGTAGCCTCAGATTGTTGTATAGGCTTTCGGATGAACCCTTCCACCATAGTCTAACTTCACCACCGTACTTGAATTCTTTGACTATACCCAATGCTTCGAAATACGACCAACGATCAGGATCAATGCACTTAACAACATGTATTTCTCCACCAACATACTTCACACCCCTCTTCTTTTCAAACCTTCCCATATGATACAAAACGAGATCAAAACCCATCTCGAACCCTACATTGCAAACCAAGAGTAAAATCACTTCGATTAAAACCAAATGGAACTACACAGAGAAAAGAAAAAACGAAACCAAAAAATAACCACTTACCTCGTCGAAGAAATACGCGACACGAACCCACCAATCTGTCTTCGAGTTGCAAACCAAAACCCCCAATTTTGTTTTCGAAATCAAAACCCTATTCCAATTCGCAGTCACACTTTAAAGCTTCTTTTCCAAAAGATCAGTTCCACTACCACTATCATGCAAGGCAACCTGGGTATCGAAAGGGTCGTTTCCAATCTTTTGTACACTTTCTGATTAACAAAACCAAAGCTTCACACTCACTCCAGTTTACTTTTCATCGTCCACGTTTGCAATGTAGCTCAAATCTGTCTTAAGGATAATGTATGACCTGGAACTCCGTCTGCCAGCTCAATAAAAAACTAACAGCGTGTTAAAATAGGGACCAATTCCACAAGTTTCAGAAGATGGAGGACCAAAAACGCTCAATAGTTTGAGGACGTAAAACATAGTTAACCCTAAGAATTTTTTTCCTATTTAAGAGAACCTCTAATGTAAGAAATTTACTCAAATTTTAGGAGACCCTTCTTTTTGCCTATTTAAGATAACCTCTATTGTAATTACAAAGATTTTTTTCTACAATTATTTGATCTAAAACTTTCTCACCACAATTTTTCGTAGCATTGATGTGAGTAATGAATTAGGAAGGTTGTTTTACAATCCTTTCTTTTATTTTCTTTGTTAAGTGTCTTTTGTGCAGTTGTGAAATATTTTGGGTAACATTCTTCGACAATCTCTGCAACATTTTGATAACCAAAAATCGCCTTCATTGGTACATGTCACCGATCCCAATTCTTTCCAGAACAAGAAGATTACTAGTTGAAAAACTTGCACTAGTTGGCTCCATCAAAACCTTGGTTTTTGATACTAATTTGTTAAAACTCAAACAGAGCAAACACGTTAAAGTGGGAAGCAAACAACTGAAACTTCATATTGGAAATGAGAATAACATCTAGAACAATAGAAAAATAACAAACACATATTTATATGCTATTCGAATCACATTCTAAAGAGACAAAGACTATCGGTTTAATGGTTAATTAAATATTTAAAAGATTATAACATTCATGGTAAAAAAAATGAATTTCGTGATTTAGGAACAATGAATTGTTTTACTTTTCTTCAAAAATATGCTTGTATCACGCACTAAAAAAGATCATTTATTTTTCGTTTACATTTACCTTAATTGATTTAGTCATCTATTTACATGATTTGGAAGTTCTAATATTTACTTGTTTACACTTTCCTTTAATTTTACTATTTTATTTTATAACTTTTCCAATTCACTTATTTTATTTTGGTGTATTTTTAATCAAATATAAGTATTAGTTCAATAAGTAATGAATGAAATTTATATAATACTAGCATAAACACATATGTTGTCGCGCCTGTATGTACAAATTTTTTAAACATGCGTGATATTATATTAGTAGGTAATAATATTGTAATGTTATTAAGTTAATATATAAAATAAACCTATATTTATTAAAAATAAAGTGAAATATATAAAAAATATGAGAGAATAACTATTGATAAATAGGAAAAAAAGAAAAAAAAAATAGAGATAGACAATTTTATAAAAAGCTTGTTAAAATAATGGTCAATTCTCAAAAATTTAATAAATAATTATATTTTAAAGGATAAAATTGAAATTTTAAAATATAGACACAAAAAAGGAATCCCCTTATTTTATTGTTATAGATAATCCTGAAAACTCAAGCATATTTTCGTGACTTGTCTTTACAAATTGAACTTGTGGAGATTAAATGTTTTATTAATGTAAATTTAACATATTCAAATTGAAAATAATAAATATTTTAGCTTAAACAAAAAAAATGGCAAAATTTATTTCGTTTTGATTTAGAAATCTTGTATCGATACAAATTATAGAAAACAATAATAATGTATTATATTATATACTTACATAATAGATTACACATAATTTATAATTAATTGTATATGTCAAAATTTATCAACTTACCATTCTTCTGAATGGATTACGTCCTCAAAACTATTTTCATTAAAATAACAACGTAAAAGTACCATACATTTTACATTACAGTAAATCTTATTTAATTATAAAATAAATACACTTTAATGATCACTTAAATTTGAAATTGGAATCTATATTTTATTCTATGAAGTTAGTTACAATCACAAACTTGTTACTTCTTTCCTATTTTTTTTTTACCTTTTTTTAATACAAATAACTTTACTTTCACCTTTTTTTTTTCCTTACTTTCTCGTCTCTCAATCCAAATAAAAACTTACGACATAAGCCACAAATGGAATATACTAATGTAATAATTCATGAGAAATAGTTGTCGTTCTTCTTTTGTTTGGGAAAAATAATTAATAACCATGTAGAAACGTGTATCTGTGAAGTGACGTACTATCTACTTCTTTTTATTCGATAACGTACTATTTAATAACCCTATTGATTCGAGTTTTTTTTATGCTTTAAAAAAAAGTTTACTACTATTTCAGTATTACAATAAATAATACTTATAACTATTACTTATTAACGAAAGGTCAAACTCCAATTTAAATATTATTTATTTAATGTCTATAATATAATTTTATATGTGATATTTTAAGAAGATTTGTTGATCGGCTTTAAGAAGATTTGTAAAATAAATTGTATGTATTTTAAAATTAATATTTGAGACTAAAATAGTTGTTTCAAATTGTATAAGAGATGTAAGTTAAAGAAAAATAGGTTACAAAAATTATAATCAATATTCAATTATTTTATAAAAATTATAAATATTGGTTTCAAAATTCACAATAAAAAAACATTGCTTATAATTTACTAATAACATCTATTATTATAAAAGGATGATGAGAGAGATAGGGAAAAAGTGAAAGTGATTCAAAAGTATCAATAGTAAAAGAAAACAATGAGTGAAAATGGTTAAAGAGATAGATAAGATCCATCATATTTTTTCCTACACATTCTTCAAAAAGCATTGATTATGTTAAAAGTATTTTTATTTCTAACGTATGAGTTTCCATGACCTATTCTTCTTTTGTTTTAAGGGATTTTTAAAGTTTTTATAATGATAATAATAGATATTAATAAAAATTCTAGATATTCTTAATGAATAATAATAATTATGTTTATTATCACCAAAAAATATTTTTTATGATTTCCTTTTGTTTATCTTCGAAGAATAATTTTTCATCTCTGTTTTCCTCTTTTCTCACATATTCATGTCGTTTTTTCATATACTTCATATCCTTCTGTTTTTGTTTTCGTGGCAACCTTTATTCGAGTCACAAACTTTTGTTTCTTTCCTTGAAAAAAAAAATCAACATAGGCCAGGCTATATATATATATATATAAACAAAATCAACATAGGCCAGGCTATATATATATATATATCAAAAAGAATGAGAAAAAAAGAGTAAGACAGAAAGAAAAGAAACATGGCCTCATCAAAACTTTCTATTTAAAAAAAACAAATAAAATTAAAGGAGATAATTGAGTTATCTAATTCATGATAAAAAAAAGATTAAAATAAGAGCAAATTGTCATGAAAATATATTTCTATAAAATCTTATTAATAGGAGAACCAAAGTAATTGACAGCATTTATTTACTCAAATTAAAGCTAGGTTTACATGAACTAAGCTCTTCTATTTATAGGAGAAAAAGAGAGTTAGGTGTCTTCAAAAAGTAGAGGGAATTTCTAGTTTAGAAAGTTGAAATTTGGAGTAAAATGAAACATGTGAAAAGTGTGACTTGCCACTTGAGCAAGTCACATTTTCCTTGCACATAGGCATACAAGACAAGCTTGGTGAGCAAGCTAAACGCATGAAAGATCTAGAATCTTCAGCTTTGTGCATGTTCCACATGGCCCAAAGTAAAGCCTAACTCCCTTTGGTCCAAAATGCTTCTAAGACCCAAAACTTTCTCCTATGCCTAATACATGATTTAAAGAAGATCCTATTCTACTGGGTCCATAATACAAAGTCCAAAAAAAATCTCTTAATCTAATATATATAAAGGTAGACACTTAGGCTAGGTCTTCACATCTTCCTTGATTCAACTAAACTTCAACTTGGACCTAACATGCATAGATGAGACCCAATCTTCTTGTATTCTCCTAGTTGTAGCTCTAATTGTAGGTCTTTTAGCTAGAAGTATCTTATCACATTCCCTCTTTTAGCAATGTTTGGGGACGTGATGCATTAATTTTCATATCGTAACATTAGCTTACCATATTATTAACAGTAGGTCATGATGATATTGATTATAGAATGTGGGATTATCTTGACCCTATGTGTTGTAAACCAACCCCCAAACTCGAGATAATGCTTACACAATTCTATTTCAACAAGATACTTCATGCACGTCCATATTATAGTCTGTATTCATGAAAGAAAATTTTCATTTCTGTTTGTCATGTTGATATGTCAAGTAACATAACCTTCATAGTATAAAATTTGTAAACTTCTAAAAAAGAAAAAATCACAGCAAAAAACCACATAAATATAATACAACATAAAATAAAATTTATTTTAGATCTAAATTATATAAAATAAAGAGGGCAAAAACATTGTATAGAAATATATGTTATTATAAAATTTTTGAAGTTTATAAGTAAATGTATATTGACATATCATTCACTGCTACAAAATAATCTTTTAACAATGATTAAATAAGACATATCACGATGGTTATGTAATCGTTGTTAAGCCGGTCACTGTAAAAAATAATGTCTTTGTAATGATAATGTTGATTGTTGTCATATAATTGAACAACGACGATGGTGGTTTGGTATAACTGTTGTGGTAAAGGACAAAAACTATGTTGTTAATGGCAAACATCATTTGGGGTCCACATAAAATATATTAGTATCGAGAGAATGAATTTCAATTCCACATAAAAATTTAGAACTAAAAACTTATTTTATTCATAATTTTGTAATAAAAATAATTAAATTATAAAATTATAAAAAAGCTTTTTTATTATCATAATCTTTATTAAAATAACAATTATTAAATTATAATTAAGGATTTTATTAAAGCAATCATAATATCAAATAATATAGATATAATTAAAATATTTTAGGATTAAATATATATTTGGTCCCTATTTTCGTTGTTTTTATTCAATTGGGTCCTCATTTTCATTTTGTGTTTAATTAGGTCCTTATTTTCGCCAAATTTTGGTTAATTTGACAATTTTTACTAATGGTGTTTAACTAGTTAACATTTTTTAGTGTATATGCCATGTGTCAACTCCTGTTTTTTTTTTTAATTTTTTTAATTTTAAAAAAATTATCCACGTGTCAACGTTAGTGTCACGTGTCAGTTTGTGGTTGGGTTTTTGTTTTTCAATTTAGTCCTTACATTTATTACTTTTGTTCATTTTCGTCCCAATTTTGGTAAGAGTGAATCAATTTTGTCCCTTTAAAATTAATACTAAATTTAATATTTGTTATAAAAGTTATACTAATAATTTTTCTAAAATTGAAATTTTTATTAATTATTTTTAAAATTGAATTATAAATTATTAAATTTAATTATAAATTGAATAAAATTATTATATTTAATTATTAAATAAAACACAATTATTTAAAATATTATAAGAATATAAATATTAAATGTTTTTTTCTAATATTTATATTCTAAAATACTGATATTTTTAAAATTGATATTTAAAAATATTTCAAATATTAAAAATATTTTAGAAAAGTAAAGGTTAAATTATATCTTTAGTCCTCATTTTCGTAACAAAATTTGAATTTGGTCCCTCAATTCTTTTTTATCTCAATCTGATCCCTCTTTTGGTAAATTTGATGCAATCAAGTCTTTTCCATTAGTGTAGTAACGGTGTTAAATGAGGTTTCACGTGTCAACTTCTGGAATTTTTGATTTTTTTTTTTATTTTCTATTTATTTTTTTAAAATTTTTGAAAAAATTAAAAATTTGCCAGTGTCAAACTAACATCGTGCCACATGACAGTTAGAGTGCCACGTGTCACTATTATGGTAGGTGTCATTTTCTCAATCTCAATTTGGTCCCTATATTTTAATTTTTTTCTCAATTTAGTCTCAATTTTTGTAAAAATGATATAATTTCGTCCCCTTCAAATTAAAACAAAAATTATAAAATGTTATACAAATATTTTTACTTAAATATGTTTCACATTCAATTTCGTCCCCTAAATTTATTTAAATTTGTTTCATATTCAATTTTACTTAAAATTATTTTCAAATTTTAAATTTATTTGTTTTTGATTGTTACATAAACTAGTTAATTTTTCTTAAATTATATAATTGTTATTTTTATACTAACAAAAAGATTTGTATAGAAATTATTGAATTTTACTTATTTTAAAACAACTTTAAAACAATTTTAAATAAAGTTTAATGTAAAATATAAATCAAAATAAACTTAATCTTGTTAAAAATATTTATTTGAAATATCAATTTTGATAGAAATATTTATGCACATTTATATAGAAATTAAATTTGGTTTCAATTTAGAGGGGGACAAAATTGCACAATTTATACGAAAATTAGAACTAAATTAAGAGAAAAATTAAAATACTGGAACCAAATTGAGAATAGAGAAATGACACATGGCATAATAGTGACACGTGGCACTATCACTGCCACATGGCACGATATCAGCTTGACACATGACAAATTTTATTTTTAAAAAAATTCAAAAAAAATTCAAAAAAAATTCAAAAAAAAATTCAAAAAAAAATTTAAAAAAAATTCAAAAAGAAATCAAAAAATTCAGAAACTGACACGTGACACCTCATTTAACACCGTTACTACACCACTAATGGAAAGGACTTGATTGTATCAAATTTTCCAAAATAGGGATAAAATTGAGATAAAAAAGAATTGAGAGACCAAATTCAAATTTTGCTACGAAAATTGAAACCAAAAGTATAATTTAACCAAAAGTAAACTAATATTTATAAAATTAACATTTAAATATAAAACATTTTAGATTTAATTTAATATCTAAAATACAATAAAAATATTAAATATTTTATATTTAAATATCAATTTTACAAATGTTAATTTATATTTTTAAAATATTTAATAATTATATTTTAATAATATTTTAAATAATTATATTCTATTTAACTTTTTGAATCTAAGAATTATATTCGATTTATAATTAAATATAATAATTTATAATTGAACTTTAAAAATAACTAATAATACTGTGAATTTTAAAAATATATATAATATTTATAAAATATTATATTTGGTCTCAACTTGAAAGTGAAAAAGTAGTTATATTTTAACAAAAATTTGGACTAAATTAAACAAAATTAACGTATATAAGAACTGAATTTAACAAAAATAATGAATATTGCAACTAAATTGAACAAGAAGAAATAATACAACCATAAACTAACATGTGACACTGACATTGACACGTGACCTTTTTTTTGAAAATTAATTTTTTTTTTAAAAAATAAAAAAAAAGTAAAACAAATCAAAAAAATTAGGAGCCGACATATGGTATGTACTGTTTGAAGACTTTATCATTAATAAACAGGATCAAATTAACCAAAATTTAATGAAAATAAGAATCCAATTAAACACAAAAAAAGACCAAATTAAATAAAAACAACAACAATAGAAGTCCAATGTATATTTAATTCAATATTTATTATAAAATTACACTAAGTAATTAAAACTTTAGATAAACACATTTATCTTCAACATGCTCATAAAAAAAATGGTTAACATGCAATGTAACTTAAATTCGATGCTTTATTGTCTCATCAATGTGATGTCATATTGAATTTTGTACGTTGGATTGGGTTTAGTTGCACGTGTCCGCATCTTCTCTCCTCACTTCTCTTTTCTTTCTGTTTTACTGATACATATAGGTTTACATATCAGTTTTCTAATTTTGTTATAAGTCTAGAATTCTCAGGAATATTACGCATAGTCAAAAAAGCGCAATACACTCACAATAATAAGGATTGTATTGGGTAATGTGACTGAATAAGTGATTTTGGTTCATATATTTTAATACAAATTGTGTTATTAATCTTTAGAATTTTGATTATAATATTAGGATTCAAAATAGATGAGAAATCTTTTAATTAAGATAAATTTGTTACTATCAATCTTTTGTTGACAACATAACAAATCCTAGGAGGCTATGAAACAAATGGAATAATGTATGATATTATAAAAAAAATTGTTAAATATGTTTCTAATTTTTAAATTTACGTGAAATTAATTTTTTTTAATATTTTAACTTTTATATAATTTGATCTTTAAATTTTAAAAATAAAAATATTTATATTTCTTCTAATTTATTTAGTGTTAAATTTATTTGACGTCAAATAACACTGTCATATTTTAATTTTTTATTCTGTTTACATATTTCAACTCAAATACAAATTTAAAATATTATTTAACATATACGTGAAAAAAATTTGACAATATTAGATTAAAGACTATATTTATTTAATTTTTAAAGTTTAAAAATTAAAATATATTAAAATTTAACATAAGTATTAATTCTAATTTCATTTTCAAATTAAAAATTATAAATATGTTTAACCCTATGAGATAATACCTTTTAGATTTTGACAAAGATAAATAAACGTGTTAATGAGCTAGTTTGTTTTAGATTGAAAACTTTATTTTTTTTTTCTGTTCAATAATACAATGTATTCTTTTTCTTTTAATTGATAAAGAGAAGAAAAAGAAAAATAGCTGCCTTTAATTTTTCGTTGATGATGAAGAAATATCTTGCGACGGCGATGGTGGCAAAATCTGATTCAGGCACAGTGACGTGGGGAACCCAATGAATGGTGAAACCGACAATAACCACAATTGCAAAAGGCATTATCATATTTTTCTGTGATGACACGTATGTGCTAACACACTTACACGTGGTTTCTTATATACCTCTTTTTTTAAAATTAATTTTATGTGAAAATTACATAATATATGTAGTCTACAAGATATATCTATCTAATATCTTTTAATTCGAATGTAAGGATATATTTTTACAAAGATTTTTTTTGCCTAAAACAAAAACAGTATATCACATCACTACGTTTAGGTTTGACGTAAAGGAATAAAAAAAATACACGGTAGTATTTATAAAATTAAATTTTTAAAATTTATGTACGACCTACTAGACGTGAATTTTGAATTTTACACTTCATCCTGTAACTCTTGCGTAAATTTCTGTATGTTAACTACATATCAAACATATAACTGCTCGTTCTGTAGTAGCACTAGATAAATTCAAAACAAAGGAGCCAAACAATCGCAATATTATATTAACTATGAGTACAGCAATATTATATTAATGGAAAACAGAATAAGAGAAAGTTAATGTGATGTTGTGTCTTTCCATAGAGATGAGACGAGAGAAACAAAACCAATAAAATTTAAATTTACTTACGCACAACTAAATTTTTAAAATAATAAGTTTATGAATTTTCATTTTTATATCTATAATAATATATAAAAATATTTTTTGGTTTCTTTTATTTCTGGATTATTTTGACCATGAATTTGTAAAATAGGGTCAGTTGAATTTTCTTTTAAATGGATTTTAATGGGTTAAGGACGACATTAAAGATGAATTCGTCCTTCGCTAAATCGGTTTCAGTTTTTTTTTTTTTTTTGAAAAAGTGATATCATCATGGTGGAGACCGGTTTTAAATTAAAGTCGTCGAGTGCATGACGGTTTCACTTTTACCTTTTTTTTAACGTTATGTTTTGAGCTGTGACCAGTTATTTCAAATGGTAATTAATAGTATAAATCATAATGAAATTGCTTTTCTTGTTTGGAAATATTAGAGTGGAAGAAAGAGTGATAACAGAAGAAATAAAATAAAATTCGAGAGAGGTGCTAATTCAGTTGGAAGTCTGCGAAAAAGAAAAAGGTTGCACTAGGGCAGGAAAAGCATGAGTGTAAAAACCGAACATCCATTAATTGATCGATTCTGAAACCCGAAAAGATGAACTGAATTTGGCGTTGGAGAAGGAAAAGGTGGCTGAAGTTCCAATTTATTATTATTTTTTACTACTAATTGCTTAAGTTCCAATCATGAAGACGACTTTACTGTGGAGATGACAGAAACCGGATTGGTCTATGACGACATTGTTCTCTAAAAAAAACAGTAAAACCGGTTGGAGGGAGTACGACTTCACCTTCAATCTCGTTCTCTCGTATGACGACTTGATCTTGTTTTGCAAAAAATAAATCAAAGAACCCTTTTTTACAAATTCGAGTTAGAATGGACCTCAATTACAAAAAAGCCTATATTCTCTTTTGTCTCTACATTTCAAAATACCAATTTTATTTTTTAAAATACAATTATCTATTAAATTTTTAAAAATTGACATTTATTTTTATAAACTTTTTTATAAAATCGTCTATTTCTGTTTTTTTTTCTCTATTTATCAATAGTTATTCTCTCATCATTTTTTATATATTTCACTTTATTTTTAATAAATAATTTTATTTTATATATTAACTTAATAACATTATATTATCATCGCCTATTAATATAATATCATGTATATTTATAAAATGCGTACACAAAAACACGACAACGTCTATATGTACACTAGTAGTATTATTTTTTTTAATATGAAACTTAAACTCATACTTAAATTTCTAAAACTTTAATTAAAATTAAATAAACTTAAAAATAAAAAAAATGTGATAAGTGAAAGAGAATGCAAAAAGAAAAAAAAAAAAGTGAGTGTAGGCTGAACCTGGCTAAACAACAGAGAGAAATTGTCTAAGTGATGGAAAAGAAAGAGATATGAAAGGCAAAGAAAACTGTCACTAAAAAATAGACCTAAATGGAGAGAAAATTTCACTCAGAAAAAAGTCCCTACAGGAAGGTAGAAAGCCTTTCTCATGGATGGAGGAAAAACCCGCATGGGGTCGCTGCTTTAATGCATTTTAGGGTTTAAAAGTCTCTCAATGCATTTATCATTTTCAAAATAGCGTCGAAGAGAAGGAAAATTGGACTAAAAGTAAATGACCTGGTTTTTAATATAACAACTATATATGTAACGTCCCATTTAATTTAATACGTAAAATTAAAGGACACGTTACACATAGATAAATCGACAATGCAGTCCTGGGGTTCATAACGTCACCCCTACAAAACCAGGCACACCACGATGCCAACAAAAGCAGGATAAACAGTTTGACTAAGAGTTTACAAATCCGGTAACAACAAATACAGGGGCCATAGCCCTAAAGAAACATGAAAGAAAGACGTTCGAATTCTAGCCCGGATGGCTAAGC
>Ga0214543_1010569_pt1 | contig 13577 bp, 5 predicted proteins | sample CNSS2metaG_FD_160094 | JGI IMG/M metagenome (GOLD analysis project Ga0214543, IMG submission 160094) | Root nodule microbial communities from cowpea collected in UCLA plant growth center, Los Angeles, California, USA - CNSS2 | ecosystem: Host-associated > Plants > Roots > Nodule | place: USA...
TTTAAGTACTTCAGGATGACTGTAATAGTTACCTTTCGTACGCTTCATGTTCATCTGAGTGCTTCTCGTTATTATAACTGTGTGATGTTTTATTTAGTAGTGTAATCTATTAAAATGGGATGTCACATAAAATATATCAGAATTTAAAAAAAAACATATTTTAAATTTATATCTATATATATATATATATATTATAAAAAAATTGGCGCCAAGACCCTCTTTATCCTCTGAGCTCATATATAGTTTAACTTTTTAAGATTAGTATTATATACCGTCTTCAGTTAAACTTTAGAATTGTAGTTCTTATGTTATTTAGTTATATATTGCTCTTAGAGATACAGAATAAGTTGGTTCAAGATAGAAGTGAATTGAATAATGAACTATTTTTTGTAAAATAAAATTAGTAACTTTTAATAAATCAAATTGATTAAGGTTGTAAAATAAATTTTACAAATAGTTTAGATGTAATATAAACACGTAAAAAACTTACGGAAGAAGAAGAGGTAATGAGAAAAGAAACTTCATGAATAAAACTAATTAATCCATGCGTAAATTAAATTAAAAACAATTATAAAACATTAATACCGCCTCCAAACTTTTCACGCATTCATTCAAAAACCCTTTAAAATTTTCCAAAAAAAACTCACAGAACCTCCAAATCTTAGAAGAAGAAAAAAACTCCAATTTTCCCAAAATTCCGAAAAACCCATTTGTGATCCGTGAGTTGGATGTTTGGGGTCGCCGTAGAACGATGGGTGTTGTGGGTCATTACAGAACGTTGGGTTTGAGACGGTTGCAGAACGTTGAAAATCCCTATTTGTGGGTCTTCGCGAGGTATGCAACCACCGAGATTAATGGGTCGGTGATAAGTGTAAAAGATAAGTTAATTTTTTATTTAAAATTGATACTTATCACGTGTAAAATGATGTTATTTGTGTATAAAACAAACCTCTTAACTTAAAATAGAATGATGTATTTAGAATTGAAGTTTTATGAATTATAATGATATTTTGTTATTTTGCAGTGAATATGAAAAAAATTATCAAGTATGCAGTTGAGCCACCTAGAGCTAAGCCATGGAAGTAGAAAAGACAGGACAACATATTTGTACTTTCTGGTTGAGCATAAGAAATGGAGCTAAGCCTCGTGAAGAAACCCTATTTGCAAGGAAACCTGGAGCCCAAAGGTTGACCAACCAAAAAAACCCTTCCAAGAAGGAAAGGTCACGTGCTAAGCACTAGGACAAGGGGTTGAGTTGAGAAGGAAATCCACTAATGAAGTAACCCTGTGGCTGAACACCAAAAGTTGGGTTGAGCATTACCCAAAAATTCCTATAAATAAAGAGTTTGTGTCCTCATTTCAAGCATTGAGCGGAGGCTCCACAATGTAACAATAACATAGAATCGAGTCTGTGAGGCACGAGGGAGATGCTCTTAGTGTAAATCTTATGTGTAGATGCTGCTATAATTACGTTATAATATTCTATGAGTACCTGAACTCCCTCATGTCCGGGTTTGATGTAATTAATTCTGATTATATTCACTTCTACTCCTTACCTGTTCATTTTGCTTTCATTCAATTGTTTGTGGTTTGATTTATGTTTAATGATGGCTTGAACACTTACCTATTTAACTGTTTATTTTGCTTTCATTCAATTGTTTGTGGTTTGATTTATGTTTAATGATGACTTGATCACTCATCTATTTAACTAGTTTGGATTGAGTTGGAAAACCAGTCTCAAACTGTGGTCCAATCAAATCATCATACATGTATTGTATGCTCCATGGCATACCAGACTGGATGCTGGAGGAGAGAGTCTTACACATTAAAGCAAGGACTCATTCTACCAGGAGTTGAAGAATCACATTGAATTTGGAGTCCTTAAGTTCTAGTGTATCAGGGATGAACCTAGATCTATAAAAAGAGTACTCCCAAGACATTGAATGATTTACAAAGTAAGTAAACAAGATGGTAGGTAGTGGTGTAGTAGAAGAAGATGAGATGAAATCAATTCATAACCCTTACTTCACTCAATTTATCTAATAACTACTATTTATTTTTACTTACACTCTTTATCACAAACCAAAAACCTAAAAACCAAACTACCAATATACTTGCTAAACTCATGTGGTTACGACACTTGTTGATACTACTACGTACCAGTACACTTGCTGGAAAATGATTATTGTGAAACAGTCATCAGTTGGCTTCTTTTGGGATTAACGGGTGTTCCTATTAGTGGGTTTGCGAGTGAATCTGAATATGGCAACTACAAATAATTCACATAATTGCACACAAATAGTTTACATTAAACTCAATTATTATCCAGAGACATGTATTTTGAATAAGAATCACTAGAAACTTGCACTTGTGGTGACTTCTACTGCTCATCCATGATCATCTAAGGTCATTATCCTGCTACTCTCACCACATGAACCATTCTACTCTATTTGAGTATGAATGATCATTAAAGTTTCATGATGTCACCTCACTTGAATCCATAGTCCAATGCATATACTAAAATAACACCACCATAAAATTTTCCCATGAGACCCATAGAATTATGTCAAACACATACAATACACATAAATATATATATATATATATATATATATATATATATTAACAAATTTATTATCATCACAGTTTCACAATAATACTTTCGCAATCATATACATCTTTAATCATATTTTCATATTCATATATCAATAATTCCATCTCAAATTTCAAATAACAAACAATCACATATTTTACATCAACATACCGAGTCAAGTCTCAAAATACTAACATCATTCATGCATAACTTCATACACCGTATTTTTAAAATTAAGTCAATCAATCACATGTTAAAAATAAGGAATTAAAACTCTGAAGCATTCTCGCTTGAGCTAGAAATTCTCACTTGAATGACCGAAACTCTCGCTTGAGCTAGATATTCTCGCTTCAGCGACAGAGACTCTCACTTAAGCTAAAGATTCTCGCTTGAGCTAAAATTAAATAAAAACAAAAAGAGTTTTAGTGGCTTTCTCGTCTGAGCTAGAGATTCTTGTTTGAGCGACATGGGTTCTCGCTTAAGCTAAAGATTCTCGCTTGAGTTAAAATTCGAATAGAGAGCAAAGTAGAATTTTGGCTATTTTCACTTGAGCTAGATTTCTCTTGATTGAGTGACAGAGGTTCTTGCGTAAGCTAAAGATTCTCGTTTAAGCTAAAATAGTATATTTTCACATGTTCTCAGCATGCAAAACTAGAAAACACAAACCACCACAATTCACATGCACTCATCAATTTAATACATCAAAACTCAATTAATGACCAAGATAAACAATTCCTTTCAAAATTTCAACAAAACCTAACTTCCCTTGCTCTTACCTCAAACGCATACCAAACTTGACAAAAAGAAGATCCCAAAGAATTTGAGCACCAAAACCCTCAATTCAACCTAAAGAAGCTCAAAACACAAAAACACATAAAAAAAATTAGGACTTTGATCATAGTCAAAGCGAAATTAAAAACCCAAAATAGAAAAAGGGGTCGGAAATATTCTATCTCTAATCATACAAAATTTTGTTAATTTAACAAAATTCACCGTAACTTATATATTTAGTTTAAAGAAATATAAAGTTATTGTACCAAATAAGTGGAGGGATCGATCAAAATATTTAACAAAATACTCATTTAAGGTCGCATTCACAATTACATATTAGTTACTCTAGACCTTGTATTTTTCTTTATTGTCTTTGAATCTCCGGTTACTTGTTCTTTCTTGTTTCCCTCCAAATCATATCTTCCAAGTTGCTCTTGTCTTCATTGTCCTCATGACAGACTCTGTTACCAACTTTACTTAGGAAATAGAAAATAAATAAAATAAAAAACTTGAGTAAGCCACAGAGATATATAAGGTCAGCTAGGTTAACTCGTATTAGGTTGCTGAGCTATTAAAATAGGAAAAAAATATTTTAATTATAAATTATAATTTTTTTATATAATGATGCATACTTAATCGAATAATTATCAACAAAGTGAAGGTCAAAATTTTAATCTTGAATAAAGCAAATTAAAAATCGTGGGACTTCAACGGAGTGCATTAGTTGGGTAATAGGAGCAAAACTTACCTCATTTGTGTTACCAAGAAGTCACAAATTAAAGCAAAATGGATGCAACTTTCAATTTTTTATCAATTATAACTGACCAAGACCCTTCACCCACCAATGTCACTTACAAATCTGATATTCACCATTGGAGCCTGCTTCCAAGAAGTCCTTGTCCATGCTAACTAAGGTTCTTTACTTTGAAGCTTGTGATCATCCTTTGATCTTGACCTTTAGCTTTGTTTTTTATCTCTTAAATTGCTTCACCTCTCAACAACACACTAAACTTATTTTTCACTATAGGACTTCTACATCTCCATACAAACAAAAATGTAGTTCAACATAATGTATATATAAGCCATATGTGTTTGTTTTTTTTTTTTTAATCAATTAGTTTCACTCTTTCTTACTCCTACCTTTTGTCACTATTACCAATTAAAGTGGCAATTAATTAATATCCTTCCGTTTTACTTGTGCCTTTTACTTTCTCTTTTAAGTTGTATGCTAGCTTACCATTGAAACATGATGACTAATGTGACAAAAAGTAAAGTATATGCAAGTACACATCAATGATGATGACACCAAAACAAAACCACACATACAACTCTCAAGTTAAATGATAAACTCTTAAATTGTTTTCGACTGTAAATAGAAAAAATGAGTTAATTTTCCATTTTTATAAGTAAAATTTGTATGAATAAGTGAGTTTAAAATTAAAATTTATAGTTTTCATCCTCGAGTTTTTTCTATTACTCAAATTTTATATATGTTATTAGGATATTTTTTTAATATTAATTTATATAATAAGTAAGTTTATAATCTTACAATTTTACTAATCAAGCATGCGAGAACGAAAACTCCATAAATTTACATAAATTTTTGGGTTTTGAGTTTGTCGAACTTATAGGAGTGAAAATTGTCAAATGCTTACGATTTCAAGATTGTATTGGGAAACAGTAACAAAATGTTGTGGTTATTATTTGAATAAAAAGAATAAAAGAGTACATCTTGCATTTCTTTTCTCTGAAACATTTTCTTCTGAAAGGAAAAGCTACCTTAATAGGAAGTAAAAGGATCTAGCTTATGAACAAAGATAAAATGCAAGAACAAAATAGACAAGAAAATGAGAGATAATATTTGTTATTTCTCAATCGATTTACTATCTTGTTATTTGATTGTTTTTAACATCTGAAATTCTAACATTAACTTACCCTTCTAAAAAAGTACTCTTGATCAAACCTTCCTGAATTTCTTCTAAAGAAATCATTCATACACATAATTGCTGCACTTATTTTATGATAATCATTGTCCATTTCTTTAATCTACATGATGATGACCCAGCAAATTATGAACACAGGGAGTAGTGTTTCAGTGGCCACCAAATCCAGAAGTGTATGTTACACCAGTTGAAGGTAACCAAAGATCCCCCAAAAGGAGATTGGCCACAGTGAAGTTATAAGCCTGGCTAGAATCATTGATGACATGGTACCCTGGCCATTTCACTCTGTTATCAACCCTAGCTCCTGGTCCATAATTCTTGTACTCTCCGAAGTACAAAGTGTCCAAATACAATGATGTTCCATCCCACTCTAGCCACCCTTCTGGCCTTAACACCTCACTAATGTAAGACTGCATGAAAACTGTTGTAGAATATTTCCTCCACGGTCTTCCAAGGTAAGTTGAGGTGGTGTTAACTGAGGGCAGAAGATCATGGTCTGCTGAAACGTTGCAGAATTGGATGGAGAACCCAGATGATCCATAAGGGCACGTTTCTCCTTGAGCTGTGATTGTGTTCTGCTGTTTATCTAACCCTTTCTTCACCAGTATTGTGCAGTTCTGGAACACTGCACTCGCATGTCCAAATATGAAATCCACGGTGCCACTAATTTTGCATTCTCTGTAAAATTGGCGCAAGGAGTGGGCATAGAGGCTGTCTTGGTACCCAAAGATCCCACATCGGAGAAACACAGAAAGGTCAGAGTCTGATCTCAGTGCAACAGATTGGTTTCTTTCGGGTCCTGCAGTGTTCCTGAAGGAAATGTCTGTTGCTATGAATCCTCTCCCATTTACAGCTTCAAAACAAGATAAAAAAATTAAGAATCAAAATTAGTGTAAAATTTGAAACCAAACATGTTTTTTAGTTCTTAGTATTACTACTGAAGTTTCCTTACCAAAGGTAGCAGTTCTGTATGTGGTTAAATTTTGAGTACGGCTGAGGTTACCGGAGATAACAGTATCATCCATGCCCTCTCCGATCATCACAATGTTCCATTTGTTCTTCTTGATCTCAACTTTCTCGGTGTACAAGCCCTTCTTTATGTGTATCACAAAGCGTCTCATGCTATATTCAGGAGCTGCATTCACAGCATCCATCACCGTAGTAAAATTACCACTTCCATCAGCAGCAACTACAGCATCCGCAGGCATCGTATTTCTCTGCAGCAGTGGTTCAACCAATGCAGGAACTTTGTCCATTCTGAAAGAATCCGAAACAACCTGGTTCACCAGGTTTTGGAGCAACAACATTGCTTCCTTAATTTCATCGTATATTAGATCCTCCACATTCCCACTTGTACCTTCAAAACCTTCCATGCACGTGTCTGTGTTCGCAAGTACACCACTTAGCCATGTCCTCAAATCAGAGCTCAGATTCCCAGTACTGTTATGCTTCCCTGCCATGTCATGCCACAAATATTATACCCTTTCTTTTCTACTAATTAACATAAATGAGATTATATAAGAAAGACTCATTCAGATAAAGATGATAGATACCTTGGGGAGTTTCAACTGCGGAAATGGACCAGCTGAGTTCATCAGCTGACAAGTCCAGCAACTCAAGACATGCGACAATGGCATCAGAAAGAGGAAACTCACTCTTGACATTGCTGAACTCAGATTTGAGAGTGGAGGTAACGTTTTGCAAAACATCACCTACTTTTCTCACGGAGCTTACGAATTCGGAAGGAGAAACTTTGAGGGGATGGAGTATCGCAAAATCACAGGGAGCAAAGAAGAAGAAGATGAAGATGAATGTGGCAGATGGAACTGGAGCAAGTTGTTTTCTCCAGAATACAGCCATTGCAATGAATTGCATAAGACGAAGGAGAAAACTTTTAGTAATTCATCATACAGCTGAATATTGTGTTTTGAACACATAATTTATAGACAATGAAACTCTGTAATATCTATAATCTCCTAAACTTATGAAAATATATTTTGTAATATCACTATTTAAGTTAATAATTAGGATTTATATGTTGAAAAACATTTATAAGACTGTTATTCAAATATAATATTTTCAATATATTATTACCTAAATTAGAAATGGATTTAACTCATGCCTCTAAAATGTAACAATGAAAGAAATATCTAATTTAGTTAAAATATTTTATCCTTTTTATCATCATCAATGAAAAAAGGATAGCACCTACTTCGTGTTTAACTAAAGATAAACTAAAAACTTCAAAATCAGCTCCAGCTGCATCTCACCTTTCTTATTTTTTTCATTTCTAAAAAACATCATTAACGCCATGTCAAAATCGCAAAAAAGGGTTTCTTAAATTGAACACTTAGTGATGACGAACACAATGACACTCCGTTGGGAAACCTTGTGAGCGTTGCAAATTTTGCAAAGAATGAAGAATAATTGAACCATAAAAAAGTGTCATATGTGAAATTTGAAGATGTGTTTGGTTGATGTATAAAAAGTTATGTTTCTGGGAAACTGATACAGTAGGCATAGAGACGAGGGAATTTTTAGAATAGAATGAAGTGATTTTGCAAAAATTGCAGAAAATCCAAATTGGATTGGTACAAGCCAGCAAAGCATGACAGATAGCAGAATTTGACCTGGTTTTGTCAATAAAGTGGTTAGCTCTAGCATAGCATGTACATAGAGGGTAATTTGGATTGTAATCAAAGTAATTGTTAGATATCAATATGGTCTAATAAACTTTTATTATACTAATAACAACAAAATCACAATAAATAATAAAGGAATGTAATTTGAGGTAATTACACTAATAAAGATATTTTTACTGATTAGAAAATGTGTTCACTTCTAAATAATAATTTGAGAACAAGTGATTTGATAGGTAGGTGGGATAGAATAAAAAAATATTTTAATAAGTTAAAATATAAAATTATTATTTTACGTTAAAATTAATATTAATATGTTATTATTTGTTTATTGTTATTGTTATTTATTATTATAATTATTATATGTGAATATATTATTTGTTGAAATTATAATAAAGTGAACATAAAATATACCTTCAAAAACACCTAATGAAAACATTAAATACCTTCAAATCATCTCTTCACTCTGAAGAATCCTCTCACCCTTTCCTCAAATCATCTCTCCTATTTCTTCAAAAAATCACTGAACTGAACATGCATAGCTCGTGCAATTCCATCTACTCCATTGGTATATCAGTCAAAGTGAACACAAAAGAAAGAAGAAAAATAGCATTGAGTTGTTTATTTGAAAAGTTGAGAATAGTGTCAACCATCTTTTTCTTTGTGCATTATAATTTATAATGTAAAATAAATTTAATAGTATTTTTACAAGATACAAATATGTTTTTGTCACTTAAAAAAAAATATATATATATATATATATATATATATATATATATATATATATATATATATATTTCGAAACTGTATTTTGATCTCCATTATTTTTTTACTTTTGATCGGTAAAACTTTCGTTTTTAAATTTGGTCTTTGTTATTTTGTTTTAGATTTTGTAACATATTTCATCTCTCCTTGCAAACCGTAGTTGATAATTTAATTTCAAAAAATATTTAAAAGTAAATAATAATAATTATTATTATTATTATTTTGAGTGTGGGTCGAACATTCACTTAAACAATCTTTAAGTCCTTCAAGTATTTTGTTTTGTTCTTCGTTCGGTGTTCTTGTTCGTCAACTAAACTACAAGAAAATTTGATATTATCGACAGTCAAAATTCGTCGCTAAATCAACATTATCAATGGATTATCGACGATCAAAAATACGTCAGTAAAATGCTTGTCGCTAAAAATTTATCGATGAAAATCATATTCCATTGGTACTTATCGACGAAAAAAATTTGTCGATAATTACCGACGAAAATATTTGTCTGTAAAATCCGTCGATAATTATCAACGGAGAAATTTATCGATAATTATCGACCGAAAAATCCATCGGTAATTATCAAAAATTCCGTCAGTAAATAATATGCATTGTTCATCTTCTTCCTCCTCCCCCTTTCATTTTTTTTCGTTTTCTTCTTCTTCGTTGTCGTCGTCGCCGCCGCTGCCACCGCCGTCGTCTTGTTCTTCTTCCTCTTTGTTCATCTTCTTCTTCTTCTTCTTCTCCTTCTTCTCCTTCATCTTCTCCTTCTTCCTCTTCTTCTTCTTCTTCTCCTCCTTCTCCTTCCTCCTCTTCTTCTTCTCCTTCTCTTGCTCCTTCTTCTTCTCCTTCTCCTTCTCCTTCTCCTTCTCCTTCTTCTTCTTTTCTTCTTCATTTCTTCTTCTTCTTCTCGTCTTCTTATAAGGTGAGCTTTGGGCGAAAAAATTTCCGCTTCTTTTACCAACATATAAATCTGTCGGTAAATTTGTCGATAAAAAAAATAAATTATCGATGAATTTTAAGTTATATCAGTATCGACGGATTTTACCAACGAAAAAACCCGTCGACAATTCAAATTGGGGCAGGAAATTTTCTGCTTCTTTTATCGACGGATTTATCATCGATAAATTCGTCGGTAAAAATTTTTAAATTATCGACAAATTTTACTGACGGAATAATCCGTCGATAATACAAATTTGAACGGAAAATTTCTTGCTCTTTTTACCGACGGATAAATTCGTCGATAATACAGATTTTACCGACAGATTTTTTTGTCGGTAATTAAAATTTGAGAATCCGTCGGTAAAATCCATCGATAATTCAAATTTATCGACAAAAATATATCCGTTGGTAAAATTCTGTCGATAATTTCAGTTTTTTTTTTGTATCGATGGATACCTTTAAAAGGTGTTTCCATGGTAAAGTCAACACACAATCGGTGAAAGCGATAAATATTGTAATTAATGCAAGATAAAAATGTCCCAAACATCATACTTTGACTTGGATTTATACTTTTCGTCGTGGGTCTTTGATTAGGATTAGTCTAATCACAGTCCAATCATGTTTAATCCTCATTACTGATTTGTTTGGACTTAATTGGGAGATTAATTGACTTCTAGAGGCAAACCAATCGGTTGAGCCTAACTGACTGAATCAAGTTGCACTTATTTCGAGATTATTCAAAGAAGATTAGTATGTCCTCTACGCTAAGGATGTTTCCATTCAACGAAGTCGAGTCACCCAAATTGTAATTTTCGATCAAACTAGCGTTGGTTGAGAAATGGAATGAGGTGCAAACGAGTACGTGATCTCAAAGCTAATTCAAGGTTTACTCGAACCAGCAAGTCAATAAAATTTATGAAAACCTTCTTTGAAGTAGTCTCTTTAGTCGTTTCTTGTTAACTTGACCCGCCAGCTACTGTTAATCTGGCCCACTCACCCATAGAATACAATTTTTATTATTTTTCCATAACTAAAACTTAACTTAAATTTTACGATGATAAAATATAACTGTTGTAAGAAGAAAAAAAAACATCTTAAGATTATTTTAGTCAGCTAACCAATAAAAGGAATTTTTTTTACGTGTAAAAATACAGTTATCAAACATTTTTCAAATAATAATTTTATATTTATAACTTATAATACTAATTGAATGTTCTAATAAATTTGCAATCAATAATACTATTCCAGCTATATAAAAATGCTTAACGAGATTTTAATATAAATTTTATATATATTATTATTTGGGTACATATTCATTTGTTAATAATAGTTATTCAAACTTTATAGAGCATTTTGTTAAATTGAAAGAGGAAGGGAATGGCCAAGTGTCTGTTACACTTTGAATGGAATGAAGATGCGAATTTCTTTCCAAAATGAAGAAGATCTGAATGTGTTTGTATAGTCTTAAATATTAATCAATAGGGGTGATCATGGATTGAATTTTTAATGATCCAATCCACATTCATTTTAAATCCAAATAGTTGGATTAGATTTTCGATCCAAATCCATTTTTTCAAAAAAAGTAGATTGAATTTTTTTTAAAATTCAGATCCAAATATTTAGATCAAGTTTAAATCCAGATCTAAATATTTGGATCAAGTTCAAAATCCAAAATCCATTTTTCATAAAATAAGTTCAAATTAAATTTTTTAAAACTTCTGTTCATAGGGCTGACACCATAGAATTTGACAGATTTTTTGTCGGGGCCAATGAGGCCAAATTTCAGCATGGGATGAACTTGGATGACTTTTGAACGAATTTCGGTCGGGGACGACATGACCAAATTTGGGCCAAGGTCGACATGACAAAATTTCAGTTGAGATCGACTTGAGTTGATTCGACTGAATTTCGGCCAGGGCCGATTTTGCCTAATACGACCAAATTTTGGCCCAAGCCGACTTGGCCAAATATGGCCACATTTGGGCCAAGGCCTGATGAGTCAAGTTTCGGTCAGGGTTGACTCCACTAAATTCGTCGGTCGGAACCGACTTGACTAAACATGACAAATTTTCGATCACAACTGACTAGGTTGAATATAGTCAAATTTCGTTCGGGACTTATTCGACCGATTACAACTAAATTTGGGCTATGGAAATCTGTCATATTCTATGGTGTCATCGCTATGGAAAATCTAATCCACATCCATTTTGGATCTGAATAATGGATGTGCATCCAATTTTGTGTCCAAAGGGCTAATACCAAAGAATTTGACAGATTTGGCCGAATACTTCCAAATTTCATCCAGTACCAACTGGGTCAAATCTCGATCGGGATTGACTTGACAAAATTTGGCCTAATTCGGTAAAATTTTGTATAGGGTCACGCCAACTCATGTCTCACGTCTCGCATCTCGCGTCTCTCGTCTCACGTCTCTCGTATCACGTCTCACGTCTCACGTCTCATGTTTCACGTCTCATGTTTCACGTCTCATGTCTTACGTGTCACGTCACACGTCTCACGTCCCACGTCGTCTCATGTCTCGCGTCCCACGTCTCATGTCCCACGTCTTACGTTTCACGTCTCACGTCCTACGTTCTACGTCTCACGTCCCATGTCATACGTCTCATGTCTCTCGTCTCACGTTGCACGTCTCACGTCCCACGTCGCATGTCTCACGTTCCACGTCGCACGTCTCACATTATTGCACTGAAATACTTGATTCTTTCATAAAATAATGGTGTTTTGGTTTACTCGTTGCAATATAGCTAAGGTTCTTCTTTGTTGTTTATCCTTTTTTAGATAATAGTTTCTTATTGATTGAAAGAAGGAAGAGAAAGGACATTATTTTGCCGGAAATAGGAAAGCTAACCTTATGCAACAACAATAATTTGAAGCTTTTGCAGATGTCTGCTATCATTACTTGGATGATTTTAGAAAAGTGTTTAGATGTTGGCAAACAATATTTTTTTATTGGTTTTCTATTTTGACATTCAATATGCGAAGAGATGTATCACAAAATTCTAATCAAGGGTGGGCAAAAAATCTATTTTTTATAATCCAATCTATTATTTTTGTGATCTAATCCATTTAATATCTATTTTATTAAAAATTCAATCCATTTAAAATTCATTTTATTGGATAAGGATATCAATGTGATATATATTTTATATCTTTTATGAATTGGATTTCATTCTCTAAATCTATATTTTCAAAATGGATAATCCAAAATATCCGATTCAAATTTTCAGTTTATATTTTTTGTTAGGTTAGGCTAAAAGTTGAGACCGACTAGTCCAAATTTAGTCGTATTTAATTGAGTTGGCGTAATCCTATAAAAAATTTGGCCGAATTCTGTCAAGTCGGTCTCGATCGAAATTTGGCCCAGCTGGTCCTGGACAAAATTTTGAAGTATTCAGTTGAGTTCACCCTGTAATATCCCGCCAAGATATTACTGATATATAATTAAATAAATGAAATAAATAAAATATTGCGTTTAATAATACCTCATTTTCCCAAGACACGGGAAAATTTAAAACTTTATTAAATGGGCGAATAAAATGTACAACGTTCCTTACAAAACCAAAATCCACAATATATCAAGTCACCCGTCAGGGTTTACATATGTTTCTAAAAACAAGTAAATAAACGCAATAGTTTCCCCAAGTCAATCCCCTCTCCGCGACTAGGCTGCACCAGAGCCACCTGCATCACCAACATCTGCTCCCGTGTACCGCGTACACGATCATCGCTAAATATACGCAGATAGGGTGAGCTTAACAATTAAATCACAGGTATAAAGTTGCAGAAATATAAGCATATAAACACAAGATATCATACATAACATCAACATATCACATTGCCCAGTTCTTTAATTTCTACCATCTGACCCCCAATCAGATTATTCGTGTTCTACAACGTCTAAGGATTACT
>Ga0214543_1010573_pt1 | contig 13572 bp, 10 predicted proteins | sample CNSS2metaG_FD_160094 | JGI IMG/M metagenome (GOLD analysis project Ga0214543, IMG submission 160094) | Root nodule microbial communities from cowpea collected in UCLA plant growth center, Los Angeles, California, USA - CNSS2 | ecosystem: Host-associated > Plants > Roots > Nodule | place: USA...
TATATCACCCAATGCTTGCTTCCCACAAACATCAGAGTAGTGTCCATAACCATTATATTATTGTTTGCTTACTTTACAATTTATTGTTTTATTTGATGAGTGTATTCTTTTTTATTTATTAAAAATACGGACTTTTTAATTGCTTCTTTGCCATTCTTTTTTTCTTCTTGTTATATTCACCTTTTTCTAATGTAGAATATGATGTTTAGTTTGGGTTTTTGTGAACTGGAAGGGTATCACAATATAGTATTGCTAAGGGATATAGGATGATCTTTACGTGTCAATTAAATGCTTCTTAGTCATTAGAATTTAGCTTTATGATTTGATCAAACCATTTGTGATTAATGAATACTTGGATATGAGCTACCATGCTATGAAGAAACACCTATATTTTCTCAGTACTTTGGTGATCTCTTTAATTCTCCTATTTTCTCTAATAGTATTCTTAGTTAAAATTCAAGACTAGGATGCAATGGTTTAGTTCATGTGTTACTAAGTAGCATATTAGGTGTCTTATGTTGTTTTATGATTTTGGAATTTTTTGATAATTGAGATAGTTTTCTAATTGCAAAGTCTGAACTGATGCAATGCAGGGAGATCAAGGACAATACAATACTTGGTGGTGGCCCTTGATGAATATGCAAATTTTGTGACAGCCATAAAAACATGCCTTACATAATTGTCCAACCCCCACGTACCACCTATGTTCTTTTGGTACAAAGTAGTATTTATATTTTAACATTCATATCTGCACCTCAAGAATCCTACAGATTCTTGTTCCTACTGGAGCCAAGGTAAATAATGTTGATCTAGCTCTTGTTTCTAACATTTGACAAAAATACATGAAAGTGTATCTAACTTTATGAGCCAAAGTAATTGATTTCATGGATGAATGTGTATAGTGTAGGTTGATATAAGTACAATGCTTGGATTGATATATTTGTAGAGCCTCACTCGATTTAGATATATCTTTTCAAAGTTTTACTTTTTTTTTATTGGTATTTTTCATTGATTAGGTTGGCTGACAGGAATGTTGTACTTGGTGGATGAGTTGCTTGATGCTTCAATAAGTGACATTTCGGTAAGTCTTGTGAAAAATATTTTACATCTAATACACTAATGTGTGTATAACTATACTGTTGTGACCTTTTATAATATTTATAGATGTAAGACGAATAATATATAACTTGTTTGAGAAAGATTATGAAGGATTCTATATTTTAATTTTAATGACTTTAATTGTTCATTATATATTCTAGTTTCTTTTGAATGAGTAAAGCCAGCTACTTGCATAATACTTTTTGTATTATTACTAATATAAGTTTTGTATTATTGCAGGTACATACATGTATCAAAATCTTCTTTTGGATGAAACTTCTTTTGTGAATGTAATGATGTAAAGAGAGTGTAGGTCTTTTAATTTTAGTTGACAATGACTTATTTTTCTATTTCTTATTCTAAACATAAATATTTTTACGGTTGAAAATTTGTTGATCCCAAACATGATGGATAGAAATATTGATGCCTACTACTACTGAGTTTACAAATTACAAACAAAATATTATTTATTCGGTCTGTAAAATTATGATCACTTTCTTTTAATTGAAAAGGTTGTAGTGTTGTACATTGACAATTACACACTTATAATTTATAAACACTTAATATAATGTGGCACATTATATGACATGTCATTGTAATTGGTTGTGAACATGTAAGACTAATATAATTGTTTAGTAACATTTAATCAACAAGTTATACATTAATTATTGCATATAATCCACCAAGGTTCAATGACTGCTAGTTCACTAGTGGTACCATTTGAATGGAAAATATGGTTATAGTCCAAGCATTAATAGGGGTTTTCAACCCCAAACATTACTGGGTGTTTTCGGAACCCTAGACATTACTGGGGATTTTCGAAACCTTAGACATTACTGGGGGTTTTCAAAACCCCATGCATTAACGAGAGTTTTCGAAACCCCAGGTATTAACTAGGGTTTTTCAAATCCCCCAATAAAGTTGTGTTAGTTCCAGGGATTGCTAAAAATCTCTGGTAATCTGTTAGCTACGCTTGTTCTTCCGAAAGAATTGCAAACCTCCGGTAAAATCATTAGTAGGGGTTAAAACCTCTAGAAACGTCAAATATAATCCCCACTAAAAATAATTATTTTTGTAGTGATTGTTAGACAAATTTTAATCTTGATCTCTTATAGTTTATTGTTTCACAATTGCCTTTTAAGAGACGAAATAGAAGTAACATTAAATCAATAACACCAAAAAAAATGTACTTTAAGATAAACATAAAATAATATCAACGAAAATTTCGTAACATATATGAAATGAATATCAAAGCATATGTATTAATAAAATATTAAAAAATATTAATCTTCTTAAATTTTTTAACTATATATTTTGACTAATTAATATAATATATAATGATTATCATTACTAACTTCACTTTTTTATATAAAGAAAATGATCTATTGAATATCAAATAGAAGATTAAGATTCATTGAATGTAGACAAATCTATAAACACTTTTACATCATAACACTTAAAATATAATCTTCCAAAATATAAACAATGCACTTTATTACAAATCAAACATCCTAAAATAATACCAATAGTTAAACATATAACTACAAGAATTTACAGATTCACAAAACATAATCAATAAAAACATTATAAATAAACTTAAAAACTAAACTTATACATCTAAATTTCTTAAATGATCTAATTATAAACCTAATTAAATTTCTAAATGATTTAAATTTAAATTATAGTCTTCGATAATAACTTGTCGTTTTCTAAAATATAATATAGCATAATATTTTGAGGTAAATTAACAATAACCACAATTTATAAGTTATTTTAAATTTAGTTATTTTTAAGGAACTCAACTATATATAAATTATTTTAAATTTAATTATTTTTAATTAAGATTTTGAGCTAAGTTAACAATAACCACAATTTCTTTTTGACCCGCTCTCCGATTTGTTACCGTAGTAATAAATAACATAGTAAACACTTAGTTTTACCTTTAGAAAAATTCCTACATCTAACCCTTAATATTAAATTTCCAAAACTATAAACAACTACCTTTCGTTGATATAACTACAACCACATCAGATTAAGGTCCCATTTGTCGTTGCCGGCCAAACCGTTTTCCATATTCGTTTTTGTTACCATCCTCATGCAAATATATGCCTACAATTTGATTCTTTCATCACTTTATATATACATAACCATTGAAGGGATGCCCTAGTTATTAGTCTCTTTTAGATCCATTTGCGATCAAATTCTACTCTTTGAAAGATTGAAGAAAAATGCCTCGTGGGTTCCAAGTTCGAGCAGCTTCAGTTACCATAGTTGCTAATTTGTTGTTCATAGCAATAACAACCCTTATGTTACTTTGGCTGCTACACTTCCGAGAAGGTGTTGCCTTCTTCAGCTCTTCCAACCCAGCCAAGATTTTCAATGTGAGTTGTTCATGAACCATTTAATTGATGATGTTGTTGTGTGATCTGACTTTTCACATGTATTTTTTTTTTTTTTTATATGCAGCTCCATCCACTTCTAATGGTGATTGGATTCATTCTAGTTGGTGGGCAAGGTGAGCAAATTTCTATTCATGCCAAATTACCATGATTTTTCTGTCATCATAAATTTCTTCTTTTATAAAACCTTTTTTTTTTATGTATCGTTTGAAATTTTGTTTTAACCCAAACCTGTACAAAATTTCTACAAACCACATCTAGACAGTTCAAAACCACAATAAAAAAAATTCAATTAATTGAAAGATATCAAAATGTTAACAAAAGAATAACTAATCTTCTAAACAAAGTTAAGGAAGACATATATATAAAAAGTGTTCTAAAGTAATTGTCAACTACTCCATATATTCTTATATCTATGAAGAAAATAGTTTGTCCACGCTTGTTGAACATAGTCTAAGCCTTTTGCATCCATTGGACTTTGGTCTTTGAAATTTTGAAAAATTGAGTTGAAGTTAAAATTAGTATATATGAAAGTTAATAGTAGGTTATATATAACATGTTACTTCGTCCCAATCACTTTGATAACTAGACTGCACAAGGTTTGCCATCTATTGCATAATGTAATAGTCACACTCATAGCTTCCAATTAGTTTTTTACACTACACCCAAAGTAAAACTATTTAGATAAATAAATAATAATACAAAAAGTAAATGAATAATACAATATAAAAAATACCTTGAGGGAAATCCATGTAACCTTTTTAGTGTTGGCTGTAGTTGATTTACCACTTAATATACTATGCCAATTTGCACTAAAAAGCAATCACTGTCAGAAAATATGATATTGTATATTCAAGGTGAATGTAATAGAAGTCATATTTTAACATGGACCTAAAGAATAAAAATAATTTTAAAAGTTAACTTCTCATTGTCTGCTAATATCTCTATCAAATCATATTTATATATGAACAGTGGAAGATTTCTACCAAAAGCATTGGCATCCTAAGGAACAAAGCTAACTCTGTAACTATGGTTGTAGTAAGCTCTGTCATTGTTGCTAGTGGAACCTCTAAATTTTTTGATACATTCATTTTTGTTTCATTTTTCTACACACAAAACAAACATGACACTAGTTAGGATTAAGGATGTCAAAACTATTCGTATTTGTGGGTATCCGCGGATAAAATCCATAATGGGTAGGAAATGAATATTGTAAATGGATACTCGCAGGTAACGGGTATGGGTATTTTTTATACCCGCATGTTAACATAGTGATTATGGCTATCATAGTATTCGTACCTGTAGGTACTCGTACCCGCTATACTATAATTTAAATTTAAAAAAAAAATGTGATTATAATATTAACACATTGATTTTGAATGAGTTAATTTTTATCAATTGGTTTTGAAAAATCGTCATTTACAAAGAAACCGTTATTCAACACTATTTAAATGAATTATTTACACGTTATATGAAATTTATAAATGTTATGCATTGTATTTTTATTTGAATTTATGATTAAGTTTTGTTGTTAAATATTAAAATTTTCTTTTGTAAATACTTGCGGGTACCCATGGATATCCGTGAATATTAAAAATGTATGTGGGTACCCCATAATGGATACTCGCACGGATATGATATGAGTACATGACAGATATTTATCTAGTAGACAGTACTGTACGAGGGAGCTACTACCCTATACCCTACCCGCCTCGTTGACATCCCTAGTTAGGATACTACATATTACATATGTCACAATATTAGTAGAGATACAAACTGATGTAATGTGTGGTGTAACCAATTCCATCTGTGGTGTCATCCTCATGTGACGTTTGGGCGAGACAATGAAGGTTTGCAATGCTTGTGATACAATACCAACCTCCGATGTTGGTATAGGAACTGGAGTATCACCATAAAATATAGTATCTATCATAACCTTTTACCAAGTGAGAGGATATATCACCATGTAACATGGTGGAACCTTTAAAAGTTACAAGCTGCAATGAAAAACTAGGACAAATTCACTGTAAATGTGTAAATGAAGGGCAAATATGATGACGATTGTCCTTCAAAATTGTTGTCATATATGATAAATTTGAAAAACGATAACAATTTTTAAATGTAACCGTCATTATATATATTAAGTTGGAAAAACACTAACGGTTATTCGTATAACCGTCATTGAAAATAACGTGAAAATAACAAAATGTGCCACTGTACTTTTTTCAAGACGGTTCTTGGATAATCGTCTTTATCTAGTATTGTGGTAGACCTATTTTACACTAGTGTATAACGATTAAAGAAGATTAAAAAAGTCTCGTTGTCACCATTATTTAGGTAATTTAGGTAGGTGGCGATAGTATCAATCATGTGTTATCCAATATAAGCACTTATCATTCATGCTATATGTTAACGGTAAATATCAATTTATATTAAGGTAAAAAAAACCTTACATTTTTTAATACGTATAAACAATTAAGCAAGATGATGAACAAAATAATAATAATAATAATAATAATAATAATAATAATAATAATAATAATAATAATAATAATAATAAGGACATCCAACTAAGAAAAAATTTAAATAGCAGTTACTCAATTGAAAAATAAAAAGATTTTAAATACTTAATAAACTAAAAAAAAATCTAATATAAACATTTAATTAAAAATATCCAAATTTACAATAAATTAATTACATAAATTTTAAAATAGTAGTGATATAAACCCAATTTCATGACTGTTTAGTGTCTCCATTTTTTGGTATAAGTTACAGAACAACATTATTTGCAACAGCTATGATGATATACAAGTCTGTGCCTAAAAAAAGGAGGTCAGTGAAAGTGGTTCACCTTTTATTGCATCTGGTAGCTCTGGTGGCTGGAGTTCTAGGGATCACTGCAGTTTTCAAATCAAAGAAAGAAGCTCATCTTCCTGATATGTATACCTTACACTCTTGGCTAGGCATCTCAACAATATGCCTATTTGGTTTACAAGTATACCTATATTAATCCATTAATCATTCTATCTTCAGATAATTCCAATTTTCTTCTCATATTTTTCTCATCATAATTTTTCCCTTTCAGTATATCATGGGCTTCTTCTCTTACTTCTTCCCTGGTGCAGAAATGTCTACTAGAGCTTCCCTTATGCCATGGCACAGGTTTATGGGCATGACCATATTCCTTCTTGCAGTTGCCACAGCTGAAACTGGTTTGGTTCAATATTTCCAGTTTTTACACCTTTTTCGCAGCCAAGAGGCTCTCATAGTCAATTCCACTGCTCTCTTACTCTTCCTTTATGCTCTCTTTGTTGCTTTCTCTGTCACTCTCCCAAGAAGTTAGTTATTCATGAACTATCTAAGCTTCTTCATTGCACCAATCACTAAATTTATGTAATTTAATTATCATGTTGTATCATCTTGTCACAACTCAATATATTCATTTCTCTTTTTACTCTCTCCAGAGTAAATCCAAGCGAACTCCATAATTCAATATTCCATTTTCACAATTCCATGACTTATGGTTAGGGTTTACTTTTGTAGTATCACTGTTAGGAATATATATAATCAAATGGCACCTTTACTATTTTTCATTTGATAAAATACAAATTTTTTTCAATTCAATGTTAAAACTTTTATCACTACAAGAATACCACAGTCGATCGACACTACTAAGGCTAATTTCCATGATTTTTTTGTCCATTTCCTTTGGAATGACACTACTTTTCCATTAGTGTTGGCTTTGTCCTTCTCATGTTCGCTTTTAACCGACGCTATTCTTTTGTCTTAGAGTTGCAGCACCATGATTGATTCATGTAATACCACGATAACGAACAAATGAGATAGGCAGAACATTGCATGATTAAAGAAATAAGATGCGGAAGAAAGAAAGAAATGACGTAAAACTAAAAGAAAGGTACTGTGTGTATGTTACAAAAGAGAAAGAAGTAAAGCACGTATAAATAGGCTTAGTGCGGTGGATAAAAGAGGCCCATGCACACGTGTTGAATAAGTGATGTCGAACGCAAGAGAACCCAAACTACGTGTCAGTCTTTGCATTATTCTGAAGCCTGATGTTATCACTTTGACAACCCCCCTCAAGCTGGGAGTGGATGTTCAACATTCCCAGCTTGCAACGTATGAAATGAAAAACCGAGGGAGCAAGTGCTTTGGTAAGGATGTCTGCATGTTGTTCCTTACTACTGATAGGCAAAAGCTTGATAATTCCTTGTTGAACCTTTTCTCTGACAACGTGGCAATCTATCTCAATGTGTTTCTTCGTTCATGAAACACAAGGTTCATGGCAATTTGAGATGCTGATTAATTGTCACAAAACAATAATGCTGGTTGAGTGTGCTGAACGTGAAGATCTTCTAGAGGATACAATAACCATTGCAATTCACACGTCGTTGAAGCGAGAGCTCTATACTCTACTTCTGAAGAGCTCCTTGAAACGATGTTCTGCTTCTTAGATCTCCAAGAAACGGGTGAACGACCAAGATAAATAATGTATCCAATTAAGGATTTACGTGTTTCAGGGCATCCAACCTAGTCTGAATCACTAAAACCATTGAGCTTGGGCTCACTGTTTGCAGCAAGAAAAACTCCATCTCCTGGACTTTGTTTCAGATATCTTAATATACGAAGAGCAGCTTGATGATGCAGGTTGGTTGGTGCACATAATATGTTGGCTCAAGTTGTGTACAACGTACGTGATATCTGGCCGGGTATTTGTTAGATATATGAGTTTTCCATTAAGCCTCCTAAAAGATGTAGGATCTTGAAGAGGCACTCCCTGGTCTACTGTAGTGCGTTTGGAGAGATGCATGGGAGTGGAAACTGGTGCCGAGGCAAGCATGTCAGTCTCACACAGAATGCCCAAAGTATACTTTCGTTGCGAAAGATGAATTCCTCGGTTGCACTGTGCCACCTCAAGACCAAGAAAAAAGGTTAAATCCCCTAAATTTTTAATCTTAAAAGTGTCATTTAGAACTTTGGTGATATTGTTAATTTCATTCAACTCATTTCCAGTCAATATGATATCGTCAACATATATCAAAAGAGCTGTCATATTTTCATTAGAATGTTTTACGAAAAGAGTGTGATCACCTTTTGATAGTTTGTAACCATGAGTTCGTAAGAGGTTTGTGAGTTTCTCATACCATTGACGACTTGCCTGTATGAGACCATATAGTGACTTATGCAATTCGCAAACCTGGTTGGATTTGGCAGAACTTATACAAGGTGGAAGGTCCATATACACTTCCTCATTCAGTTCCCCTTGGAGAAAAGCGTTGTTTACGTCCAACTATTTTAAGTACCATCTATTTATTGCAGCAAGGGAGAGAAGAAGGCGAATGGTAGTTAATTTGGCCACGGGTGAGAAAGTATCCAAGAAGTATAGACCCTCCATCTGTGTATACCCCTTTGCAACAAGGCGTGCTTTGTGCCTTTCAACAGTACCATCAACTCTGAACTTCACCTTGTACACCCACTTGCATCCCATAGTACTTTTGTTAGGTGGTAGATCCAATACTGTCCAAGTTCCATTTCGTTCTAAGGCTTGTATCTCTTCATTCATGGCTACACACCACTCGTTGATGCATGCAGCCTCCTCATAAGTGGTAGGTTCCTTGTTACTGTTGAGAGAACAAATGACTTTCTTAAAATGAGGAGATAAACGTGAATATGAAACATAGGATTCAATGGGATGCTTAACAACTTTCGAGGTGTTAGAAAAGATGTGGTAATCTTTCAAGAGAAATGATAGGTTAACACCCACATCTTACCACTTTTTTTACCACCTTAAAATTAACTTGTAACTCAAGATAATTTAACTTGTAACCTATGAAGGTGGTAAAAAAAATGGTAAGATGTGGGTGTCAACCTATCATTTCTCTTTCAAATATGATGGAGGTCTTCTAATTCTAGAGACACGATTTTGCTCCAAGTTATCATTGTTGTTATCATTTGGGGTTTCATTATTAGTTTCATTGTTGTTTATGTGCGTGTCAGCTTTAGGCTGAAAATCTATTAAAGTATAATGCAAATTCTAGAAGAATCTAAAAAATATAAGATAGAGTTATTGAAATGTAATGAAACTTCTAGAGTATTGGAGAAAAGCTTAGGATAGGAAGAAAAATTAAGAACATTCTACTATGTAGAAAAATCTAGAACTATTTGCTCAAGTTCTAGCTAGAAGCTTCTAGAATAATCTATGGGTCTATAAATACCCATGTATCCTACCATTTTGTAACATCAAGAACAACTAACACAACATCCAATACAACTACTCTCAACTACAAATACACTTCTCCAACTACTACTTTCACACTCTACTATCTACACATTTTCTCTATCCCTTTCACAACCTTGAATTACTATCAAAATCTATGATATCTATATTCATGTTATCAGGAAAAGGTCTAACCATAGGTAAAGAATTCTCATTAATATCACCATTTTCATTCGACTTATCATAGTAAGGAAAAGCGTCTTCATGAAAAGCAACATTTCTTGAAACAGAGAAACTATGAGTTTTAAGATTAAAACTAAGTATCCTTTTGTATTTTTCTTAAAACCAAGAAAGACACCAAGGTCAGCCCTTGGATCCAGCTTTGTCATATTAGCCATTAACGTTCCACTAAAACAAAGACATCCAAATATGCGTAAATTGTCAAGATCAGGTTTTCTTTTATAAAGTCTTTCAAAAGGTGAATCATTTTTCAATAAAGGCGTTGGTGTGATGTTCACAAGGTAAGTAGCGTATTCTAGAGCATAGCACCAAAATTTAGAAGGAACATGTGACCTGAAAAGAAGAGCACGAGTCACATTCATCAAATGTTGATGTTTACGCTTGACCAATCCATTTTGTTTAGGCGTTTCCACGTAGCTAGTATGATGTATGATTCCTTCAGCATCGTACAACTCATTCATTTGAACTTAGGACCATTATCACTTCTTATAATCTTTATAGATTTTTCAAATTGGTTCTTAATAAGATGTACAAAATGCTCAAGATGTTTTCGTGTCTCAGATTTGTTACACATCAAATATACCCATGTGAAACGTGAATGACCATCAACAATGGTAAGGAAGTATCTATGAGAATGCAAAGAGGGTATAGAATATGGTCCCCATATATCAACATGCAAAATGTCAAAACAATTAGCTACATACGAGGTGGACTTAGGAAAAGGGAGCTTTTTCTGTTTAGCAAAATGACAGGAATCACATCTACCAGTCTTATCGAAATTGATATACAAGTGTTTCTGTTTCAAAATAGCCAGTCTTTCATCTGACATATGGTCTAATCTATCATGCCAAAGATTAACATCTACACTGTTACATTTATGAGATGTAGTATGCAAAGCAGCATGGTTGTCGATGACATAAAGACCATGATTGGATTTAGCTATACCAATCTTCTCTTTCGAAATTTGTTCCTGAATCACACAAGATTTAGAAGTGAAAACAATCTCCACGTTAAGTGTGGATACAAGTTTGGAGATGGAAACCAAGTTATAAACGAAAGATGGAATAAAAAGAACGTCTTTCAAAAAGAGTTTATCTTTCAACTTAATATAACCTCTGTGAGTGGCAGTAACATGAGTGTTATTTGGAAGACTAACAATAATGGGCTCAATTTTATTATAAGAAGCAAAGTGTTTCAGAGAACAAGAGACATGGTCTGTTGCTCCTGAGTCTAAAATCCAAATATCACGTTTGCACGAAAAAGAGCTAATAAAAGAGTTACCTCGTTGCGATAAATCCTTGCAAACGGTATTGACTTTACTAGTATTGGAATCTATTGGTGTGTCTTCCTTATTTTCCTGCAGCAGACTCATGAGGGCTTGGTACTGTTGTTGAGTTAATCGAAAATCTTGCTCTTGTCCAGTACTATCTTGACCATTTTCTTGTTGAGCATCCACAGTCTTCACAGCATTGGCTCTGCTATTTGAGAACTTGTACCCTGGAGGGAATTCATGCTTTCTGTAGCATACATCTATCGTGTGTCCAGTCCTTCCACAGTGAACACATACCTTCTTGCTAGAATTCTTGAACCCTTTTGCATCATTGTTCTGCAGGAACCCATTCTTCCTATAACAGTTTGCCTCAAGATGGCCATTTTTCCCACAAAAAGTGCAACTCAACTGGTTATTAGCTGTATTAATTTTGACCTCGCTTTCATTAAGCATGTTGCTTCCCATGATTTGTCTTTCTTGTTGGGCAACGTAAGAAAAAACTTTGTTGATTGAGGGCATTGGATCCATATAGAGCACATGAGACTTCACATTGTTGTATTGCTTGTTCAAACCTCTGAGAAATTGCATCACTAGGTCTTCTACTTTTCTTTGCAATATCACGGATATGGCTTCACAGGGGCATTCCGCTTTGCAAGAACAGCCAGGGTCTGGTCTGAAATTCTCTATCTCATCCCAAATAACTCTAAGCTTTGTAAAATAATCTGTGACAGTGAGATCACCTTGTTTGATCGAGAAGGCTTCCATTTGAAGGTCTGAAACACGTATGAGGTTCCCTTGAAAATATCTTGATTTGAGATCTTTCCAAATGTCTTCAGCTTTGCTCATCCATAAGATGCTTTGACGGATGGAAGGAGAAACTGAGTGGACGATCCAAGACACAACCATGTTGTTGCATCTTCTCCACGTTTGATAAGTGTCTTCGCCTTTCGCGGGTTCAGGTGCAGATCCGTCAACAAACTCGAGTTTGTTTTTGGCAATGAGAGCAGTAATCATGGATCTGCTCCAAGAATGATAATTGTTGATATCCAAGACTGGTGAAACTAAAGCGACAGCCGAATTTTCGTTAGGGTGCAAATATAAGAAACTGTAAACGGAGATATTATCAGATACTTCTTTGCTCATGGTGAAAGGAAAAAAACAGAACAAATTGAAGAAAAGACAAGAAAGCAAGATGAGCAAAGAAAGAAAGAAAAAAAAAGAAAGAAGAAAAGATAGTCAGAGATGCGCAGCAGAGCACTTCAAAAGAAGTGCTCTGATACCATCTCAGAGTTGCAGCGCCATGATTGATTCACGTAATACCACGATAACGAACAAATGAGATAGGCAGAAGATTGCATGATTAAAGAAATAAGACGCAGAAGAAAGAAAGTCATAAAAATGACATAAAACTGAAAGAAGTAAAGCACGTATAAATAGGCTTAGTGCGGTGGATAAAAGAGGCCCATGCACACGTATTGAATAAGTGACGTTGAACGCAAGAGAACCCAAACTACGTGTCAGTCTTTGCATTTTGACAGGAGTTATTTTGAAGCCTGATGCTATCACTTTGACATTTTGCATTCCGGGTTTATATGTTATTATCAAAGTTTATTGTAATAAAGTATTTTTTTCAATGAATTTTCGTTCCAACTACTTATTATAATATGTTTATTTCCTTCTCCTTTTCATCCTCAATACATTATTGTTGAGACTTCATAATTTTCGATAAGGCTTTTAAAGTATACATAATTCAATTTTTATAATTCAAATTTAGGTAGTTAATTTTTAGTGAATAATTTTTTTTAGTCAAAATCATGATACCTAATTTTAAAGACCAATATAGTGATTAATTATAATTTTTTATTCATAATTGTAACTATTTTAGTAATCAATAATTTTTAGTTTGATAAATTAGTATCTAAATTAATCACTATAATTACTAATAATTATTAGTTACTAAAACTTTTTACTATTTTGAAGTTTTTTTATAGTGTATGGCCCAAATACTTTAAAAATTATAGTTGTCTTATTTAAATTAATAATTGTATTCTAAAGGTAAACACCTAAGAAATTTAAATATTATATTTATTTCAAAAAATGGACTTTAACAAGTAATTAATAAACTTTTTTTATGAAATTTAATTTCTGTAATAATATATAAAAGTAAATATTATGAAACCACTTCTTTTTTATAATTTTTTTTGGGCAGGCCGTAAATAAAGATATAAAGATTAAAAGTTGTAAATTTAATAACAAAATACTTATATATATATATATATATATATATATATATATATATATATATATATAAAAATAAAATAATGATATAT
>Ga0214543_1010583_pt1 | contig 13559 bp, 5 predicted proteins | sample CNSS2metaG_FD_160094 | JGI IMG/M metagenome (GOLD analysis project Ga0214543, IMG submission 160094) | Root nodule microbial communities from cowpea collected in UCLA plant growth center, Los Angeles, California, USA - CNSS2 | ecosystem: Host-associated > Plants > Roots > Nodule | place: USA...
GGTGGAAGTTATTGTTCTCCTTGAGATAAGAAGAAGAAACCAATTTCTGCTGAGGATCAAAATCATTCCTGACCTCAAACACCACAATCGTCAAATCCGATTCCTCCCGAACTTTCCAGAACAATCCGTTCCCCACGTGGGGAACCATATCTTCATCACGTGAGGAGATAACACCCCATGTTTTTAGAAGAAGACGAGAGCTTGTGACAAAGGGTGCTTGCACAATTCCACTGCTAAATCTGCAATCACAACAAGTTCACAACACAAAGTTAATCAGACACAAACAATCAAACAAACATGTTGGTTGCATAGGATTCAATTCAAGTGTTTCAAGTTTATGACTTTTGAAACACAAAACAAAACCCAACAAGCAAAATCGAGTGCAGGAAGAGTTAAGGTTGCACATACGATTGAGTAACGTTCATGGTGGTGTGAGTGAGAAAGTTGAAAGGAGGTATGAGAGGTGTAAAGAAGAGGAGAATTGAGTTGAAGATGAATGAAGATTATGAAATTTAATAGCAAATGCAACTGTGGAAAGAAACTGCGTGGAAGATCCATTTGCAAGCAAAGAAGTAGAGTTTATCAGGTCAATGCACGTTAACTTTAGCTTATACAACAAATAAGTCTGAGAGAGATGTTCTGAGACATGATATATAGCATTAGTTAATTTTATCAATTATATCCTTACTTTTTTATTCTTTTTTAGTTAAAATTAAAAAAATATCAAATTTTATAATTATTTTTTATGATCAACAAAATTTATGGTATCTCTTGAATTTTAGTAAAACAACCTGGAAAAATATATAAAGAGAAGGGATACATTATATGTTAGTGAATGAGAGTTTAATTATGGAATGGTTCAAGATTAGGTAATGATTATACACAATCTTTGAAATATTCTTTATTTTCAGATAAAACTTTAAATAGTTTATAAACTTTTATCACTTTCACTCCTTAATTAATGAATTTGTCTTCAATTTATAAATTTATAGCTTTTAATAAGTTGTAGTTTTAAACATATTTTTATTCTTTATAATAATTTTTTATTTTTGTCTCTAATCAAAGTAACATTATTTTATTTTGATTTTGATTTTTTCCTATTTAAAACACTGTCTAAACAAACATAGGAATCAAAATCAAAGTAAAAAAATTAAATAATAGATAATATATATATATAAGTAACATTATTTTATTTTGATTTTGATTTTTTCCTATTTAAAACACTGTCTAAACAAACATAGGAATCAAAATCAAAGTAAAAAAAAAAAAAAAAATAAAATATATATATATATATATATATATATATATATATATATATTAATTTAAGTGATAATGTGTGTGCGTATAATGCAAAAGATGAAAAGCTCTATAAAATAGAGTATAAATATCGATAAGTTTATTGGCAAAAGAAATGGAAAGAATCTTAAGTAGACCCAATTGCACTTTTCATACATAATGTCACAATCAAGTTTAATATGATTAGTATATTCATAAAAAAAAAATGAAGAGTTGATCTATTCTCACAAAAATAAAATAGCAATATAATTGTAACTAACATGAAAATCGCTAAGTAAATGAATCATTCAAATTCAGAAGTTGTATTAGCAAAAATTCAATAACACCACAATCGTCAAATCCGATTCCTTGTAAACTTTTCACAACAACAATGATTTAAGAAAAAAATTTCTTGCACAAGCCTCCTTCTGTAACAAAATAATAATAAAAAAAAATTATAGTAGATGAAAAAGATAAGTGTGATGGAAGAAGATGAATATGGATGAAGGATATGAGTGTAGATGAAGGAAGTAAATATAAAGGAAGGAAATGAGTGTGGATGAAGATGAGTATGAGAATATTTACATTAAAAATGAAAGAGTAAAATTGTGTGAGGAAATTTGTCATATTTAAATATGAGTGTTTGAATTAACAATAAATTATGATTCATATTTGTTGCCAGGCACAAAGTCATAGCATGTAAATTAACATCAACTTTATCGATGTTAACTTAAATAAATATAACTAAAAACAAGTAAGATTAGTCTCGATTAGATCAATGTTAACCTTATAACACTACCATAAATATTTTTACTTATGTTAGCATTGTTTTATGATTAGTAAGTCGACTTTATTAGAATTCAACATCGAACGAATATTATTATCATCGGCTAAGCCGACTCTAATTTGAGAACGTAAATCCCACACTAACACATTTATTTTTATTAAAAGAAGTTAAAAATGGTTAGTATCGACTTAGAGTTTGCAATAGCTAAATCATTTTAAAATAATTTTACATTTTATAATCTTTTCTTATAAACAAAATTAACATTTTGTGTCACGTTATAGTTGGACAAATCAACTTTAATAGTGTCTGAAATTTGATCGACGTTAACTTTGAAAGTTAATTTAGTTTTCCTGTAGTGCAAATATATTACTACTTAGGAGATATTATTATGTTACATGTTTTTATTGGGTAGACACATGTTTCTTTTATCTCCTAATAATAGATATAATCATCCTCGGCCATCAAAATGTATCAGCTATATGTACTAGATATAGTCGACTTGGATCCTCCTTCTTGATAGGTTATCCCAACTTAATCCACCTAAAATATAAAAAATCGTAGGAGGCTCTCAAGGCTTGACAAAAAGTAGAATAAGGATCGAGCTAAATTGGTATCTAAATTAGTTGTCAATAATGTTTAGTTTATAAATTGATACCAAAATTGATCATTATAGTGACTAATTATTTTTTGTCATTAAAATTGGTCATTATTCCAAGATTTTCTTGTAGTCTACTACGACTTCATAAATTAAATACTTCATTGGTAAGTATCGATAAAATATCCTAAAGTATCTTACACGAATACGTGATCCCAAAGTATCAGACACGAATACGTGATTCAAATTAAAGTATCGGTGATTCAAATTAAAGTATCGGCGCATCATAGTCTGTTCAAAATAAAAAGAAAGGAAGAAACTTGTGATGCAGTGCATTATTGAGAATTTTATAGCTTTAATAGATCAATGATATGAAGATGAAGTCAGTGGTATGAGATAAATCAAGTCAACATTTTCTTCTCATAGATAGAGGAAACTTGCTACGTACGTAGACATAGCATTGTTAGGTTCAAGGAAACACATACACGAGGCATTGCTCAGTGCTTCTTCAAAGGCAAATGCAGGTTACTTTGCTCACTGATTTAGCTTCTTCAACCTTCAAAACTGATAGTAGCAAGTTGCATTCTGTTTCAGCAGTTGCATTCATACTTGAAGTAATGATTGTTCCAAGCTAATCATGTGCTGAGTAATAATTTCCTCAACTGGACTGAACTTTGCATTGCGTACTTCATCACAGCACTGAAATGAGCTCTCCAAACAGCACTCCTACAGTTCACTGCACAAGAACCTTAAAATTCACTCTGCACTGAAATTCCAAGAAATCTCAAGGAGAAAAAATTAGCTTAGAAAAACTCTACAAAACCGAGACTCGTCAGTTATCTACTTATGTTAGTGATTGATTGGTGAAATGATTTGTAATAATGTAACTCCAAAGTAGGTTAGGGCGTTACAATGCTTCCATTACACTCAAATTTTCCAGAACAATGAGAGTGGAAGTTTACAAGGGAAAGACAACTGCAAGAGTTTACAATAAGACAGCACAAGGGATGACAAAACAAAGATCCCTACCAAAATCAACAAAGGAAATGCAGAATGATTAAATCATAATTTATTGTACAGCCAACCACACTTTGCATTCGCTAGTCTATGATTGCTCATGAACCCTAAACCCTAAACCCTAAATTCTTCAGGAGAAGAAATAGGCTCCCTCAGTATACTGATCAAAATGCTGAGGATTGCTCATGAAGCTTGCTAGTCTATGATTATCAGCAAATCTTTTATACTTATTCCACCAACTCATGTAACTGCTTCCTTTCAAGAAAATTTCTGGTGACACTTCATACCTTTTCAGTGATTCATAAACATACTTCTCAAAGTCAACCAACTTCCCTTTTACCTCTTCATTCTCTTTCAAATTCTCCAACTGTCCACACAAAAGGAGAGCCTCTTCAAGTTTTGCCCAAAAGCAAGAGTCAATGGTTAAAATCAATTCCACATTCTTTCTAGTGTTGCCGTTTGAATCACTTTTTTGTTTCTTATCTTCTTCCAGCCACTTCTCCAACACTATATAATGTCTAGACCTTCCTTTAGCCTCATAGTCCTTACGAAGACCATTTGCATAGTATTCAGCAATGTCTAGGGGCTCAACCATTCTCCTGAAGTTAGTTCCAGCAAAAAGCCAGCGAGTACGAAAAGCTGCAGCTTCTGTCTGAGGTTTCATCTCTGCCTCTTCAACCATCTTACTCCAGTAGATTCTGAGCTCTCTCTGCCACTGAACAGCATCTTGGTCAATTGTTGAGACGGCCTTTTTGAAGCAGTCATAGTACCCAATACCTAGACTTTTACAATGCTTCTTGTACCATTCAAGTTTTGCCATCTCTATCTTCTTCATATTCAATCTCTTGGATGGATCAAATTTCTCCTTCTTCTGGAACATGAATTTTTTCTCCAGTGTTTCCAGCTTTGTTGCCAAAGCATTTATATCAATCTTCTGGTGTTGTATCTCCTGTAAAATCAAATTTCGATCAGATCTTATGAAAAAATTTGCTACCAAATTATAGTCTAGTTACAGACAAGACTAATTTGCTCACCAAATTATGTCATCATATATTATCAAGTTGAAACTCTTAATTTAATAAGAAATTTGCCCTCATAGTATTGCTTATAAGTTCTGTTCTTACTCTAAATGCAAGCGGTTTAGAACTTGAAACATATTCAGGTACCTGCATATCAGATGTCAATCCCAGTGCTGCACACAACTGCAAATAGATACTTGCGTTCAGTGAAGTAGAATTTGTCAAGTTCAGTCCCCGTGGGGTAAAGTCCTTGCAAATTGCTTTACGATTGAGATTTCGGACAAGTTTTCCATAATCTGCGACCTCAAAACCTTGACTTTGATCACCGATTGAGCTCACAAGAAGCTCCAAAACAGACTCGGGGTTCTCAAAACAAGTAGCACCTGTATCAGAACAGAAGAGAAATATCCCAAAAGGTATGTAAGCACTTGGGTGGGGATTCAACTTCTTGGGAAGTGAGTCTTTGCAAGAGACAACATGTAGAAAGGATGAACTCCATATAGCTTCTTGCAACTTTTTGTCACCAATAAGGGGAGAACCAAAGGTGATGCAGAGAGGACGTTTCTTTCCTGAACCAATTCTATCTAACAGCAACACAGTAAAGAGAGAAGCTATTGCTCCTCCAACACCATGTCCAGTAACAATCAAGGGATGGGAGCTATTAATCTGCATCAGTATTACCATTGTTACAAGGACTCACTCACATAGGAAGAACAATAAATTCTAAGCAAATAAAAGAAACAAAGTGAGTTTGATTTCAACTTTCAAAAGTTATTTTTAGTTTTCAAAGAAAAGTAAAAAATGACAGAACAGAAATTCACAATGACTCACTCTAGAGCTTAGACTACAAATCATGCAGGCCACATAAGAAATGTAATGTCTTAATCAATCTATTGTGTTTCAGATTGCAATTTTTCAAATAGAAACCACAAAAATAATGAAAGGGGAAGAAGGAGAAGATGTACCTTGGACTTCAACTCATCAAGCTTCTCAAGATTGTCAATGACTAGCGAAACTGCAGACTCATTAACAGAGAACTCTGGAATTTTCTTGGTACATAGAAACTCAAAGCGGTGGAAGTTATTGTTCTCCTTGAGATAAGAAGAAGAAACCAATTTCTGCTGAGGATCAAAATCATTCCTGACCTCAAACACCACAATCGTCAAATCCGATTCCTCCCGAACTTTCCAGAACAATCCCCTACCCCCGTGGGGAACCACATCTTCATCACGTGAGGAGATAGCATCCCATGTTTTTGAAAGAAGAGAAGAGCTTGTGACAAAGGGTGCTTGCACAATTCCACTGTTAAATCTGCAACCACAACAAGTTCATAACTCAAAGTTAATCAGACACAAACAAGCAAACAAACAAACATGTTGGTTACATAGGATTCAATTCAAGTGTTTCAAGTTTATGACTTTTGAAACAAAAAAACAAAACCCAACAAACAAATTGAGTGCAGGAAGAGTTAAGTTGTGACATACGATTGAGTAAGATTCATGGTGGTTGTGTGAGTAAGAAGAGGAGAATTGAGTTGAAGATGAATGAAAATTGTGAAACTTAAAAGAAAGTGAATAGTGGAAACTGCGTGGAAGATCCACTGGCAAGTAAAGAAGAAGGTCAACGAAGCGCGTCAACATTACCTCATTAAACAAATAAGTCTGAGAGAGATGTTCTCGGATATGTCGTGTGTTCACATTCGATTTTAAAATTTTTTTTTTTTTTTACGCACTGTAAAGAGAAAGGAGAAATTATATGCTATTGATTGAGACTGTAATTATGCAAGCTTTAAGATTTGGAAATGATTATTTTTAATGATCAGATAAAACTTAATTATAAACTATAAACTTTTATTAGTTTCATTACTTATTTAATGAACCTCACTTCAATTTATAACTTTTAATAAATTGTAGTTTTAAATATAGTTAGAAGAAACGCTTAGTTATTGGAGTTAAACATCTAAGAACATTTATGATCACAAATACAATATATAGGGTCAAGCTTGTGATTTTCTAATTCACTTGATATAATTCTTAGTTTAGTGAGAAAATGTCACTAATTATAGTGTCACCTTGTTGATTAATGTTAATTATTTTTAAAGATTAAAAATCCTAAATAAATTCCATTGAGAATATTGTGACCTAAAATATTTATATACCATGGTATCACCATATGGTTGCATCACTTCCAAATATATTTTATTATATATCTCTCTAATGAGTTAAGATATCAAAATATATGGTAAAAAAAAAAGTAGGTAGACTTTTTGCCATCACCCACTAAAATTTAAGATATTTTTATTAATATATTATTTGAAAACTTTTGTACGAGATATATGTTATGAAGGGTCTTTATGTAAGCTTTTCTCATATAGAGAGAAAAATATAAAAAAATTTAATTTTTTTTTTTTGTAAATTAAAATTAAGAAAGTGTAAATTAAAAGTAATCTTTAAGAAACAATATAAAAAGTATGTACAAGTTAATCCATACATAAATTAATTTTAAATTTTTTTGTTATTTTTTTAAAACGTGTTTTCAAAATATATCCAAAAAACTCGAAATTAAGATAGGCACAAATCTTCATCGACGAGTTTAGAGAGAGACCCATCTGCTTTACATTAAAATTGGGCCTTATGACCCATTTAAGTCTAGAACTTTCAAGACCAAAATATAAAATGTCATTTCTTTTTGCACCCATAGTTTTCGTGTGCACTCATATGGAAGTGATTAAAAGACCAAACTGTCTCCTTACCATCGCCACCCCTTCTTTAAATGTTGTATTATGAATGGACTTAAGAAAAAAAGTGTTTTGAATTTCGGAAGTCATTTTTTTACATAAAAAAAAATGTTTTTGGGAATATGTAATGTGAAAAAATACTTTCAAATTACATAATTAAAATAGAAAAATGATATTTTAATAAAATTTGACAAACTACTTATTTAGATAAAAAAAGTGTTATTTTTATTACTTCATTTCAATTAAAAATAAAAAATAATCTATGTTAATACTATTTATAAAAAGTTTATCTAAGTTTGTCTATATTTTTTTTCAAAAACTCATTTTTCATTAAAATAACACTTAAAAAAATAACCAGTTTCAAACATACTTTGAACCTTCACAATGCAAACTTTTTTTTATTAAGAAATTATTTCTACGTTGTGCAAACTAAAAGCTTTTTTTAAATGATTTCAAAAATGAATAAATTTTCTTTTAAGTTTTTTTTTTCAAGAAGTAAAAAGATTTTTGATTCAAAATAAACTTTCAAATTACAGAATTTAAAAGTTAAAAATAACTTTCGAATGGTATAATTCAAAATATATTTTTTTATGCAAAAGAACATCTTAGATTTTAAAATTCAAAAATCATTTTTCAAAGATAAAGGGAAAATTTTCCTACTTTCAGATGTCCGTAAGAAAATATGCTGGTTCAAGAAGAAATCAAAATCTAAAAAGGCTGTGTTTCTACGTTACGAAAGTATAAAAGACGAAAAATATTTTATAACACGCAAAAATTATTTAAAAAATCTTCAATTATAGCTTTTTGAAAAACAAACAAATTAAAAATTTAAATCAATTGTTTATTTCAATAACTTTATAAAAAATTATTAAAGCATTTTTTATAAGCATCTATGACAAGGGTCGCTCTTCACTTTTGGGAAAAAATTGTTCACTTTTTTTGCTTCAAATAAACCACCGTTACTTCCTAGGTAACTTGCTTATAACCTGTTTGTTCCAATGTCACAACCAAGAAAGTTACCATTTATAGCTCAAGCTACTGCAATTGAAATCTAGAGCTTTAACCTAAGGCATTACTCTGTGATATGCTTTTTTCAATGCAGTTCAATCAAAGCATTCTGAGAATGGTAGATAGGCGTGATTTATTATTGGCGTCCCCATGCTTGAATCAATGCCAACAAAAGGACAAGTAAAGGATGTATCACCCACCTCATAACATCTCAAAAAGATGTGCCCAAAAAGGAATCAAAATCTTCAAAAGGGTCACCTTCAAATTAATTATGCAGTTCTCAAATCTGCATTAAAGATATCACCGCAAGAAATTATAATTCTCAAATGAGTACACCAAAATACTTCCTCATATTAATCATATGATATTTCATGGACCACACTGATCCTATAGACAGCACAAAATAGTGCTGAACCAATGGATCAACACTTGTATAATTTATGATGGTTATTAAGTACACCAGCAACTTGATCAAACCACATACTCATCCATGCATTCAAACTTGATAACTTGAAAGAAAAAGAAAAACTTAGGTGCTACTAAATAATAGGTGGAGGATTCTACGGGCACTTGTATTTGTTGCCATGAGTCAACATATCAGTGTAGCATTTGCCACACTTTTCTCTGTTGCCATAAGTTCCAGGAGGAACACATCTGCAACGGTAGCAACAGGTCACGCATGCCCTCAAACAAAATTTCTTCCTTGAGTGCAATTGGCACCTACCATCACACAGTGGAAGACAATCTGAAAAGAAAAAAATGCAGAGAAAAAGCCTTCAGTTATTATTCCTTCGGTGTATCTCAGTTAGCATTTAAAGAGAATGTCACATTAACAAACAAAGGTTCTCTTCTCTTCTCTCACATGCATCATGAGATCAGAGATTGACTCACATTCAGATCAGGTTTTTCCATAACCAAATTTGACAAGTACTTCTGACTAATATATAATTACAAACATAAGATAGCTTGTGTTGTTATTCTTAAACATATTTAACCAATTTTAATCCATGTCAGTTGAAAGTACACTGACCAAAATACATTAAAAAAAGTGGCAAAAATCATATCATTCAATTACAATAGGCACTGTAGAGAAGTTCTTAGAGACATACCCTTAATTGACTTCACTATTGGAGATGGAGGAGGAGGAGGGTAAACCACTGGGGGTGCTGGTGTTGGTGGCTTCACTTGTGGTGGTGCTGGTGTTGGTGGCTTCACTTGTGGTGGTGCTGGTGTTGGTGGCTTCACTTGTGGTGGTGTTGGAGCTGGTGGCTTCACTTGTGGTGGTGCTGGAGCTGGTGGCTTCACTGTTGGGGACTGAGGAGGGGGTACCTTAGCAGGGGGTGTGGTTGGACTTGGTGTGGTCACTGGCCCTGGAGGGGAAGGAGTTGGTGCCTTCAGTGGTGGTGCAGGTGAAGGTGCAGAAACTTTAGAACTTACATAGTTCACCTATGCCAAATGCCATGTTCAACTTTCTCAACAACAGTATTCATTTATACATATGCTAATGTGCAAACACTGATGCATTCACCTTAAAAGTTGTGACACAACACAAAGATTAAGTGTATAATTGAAGAAAGTTTTGGTACTTAAGTTTGACTCAAAATTATGTATGAAAACATGGTTTTCAAAAACAAATCAAGACTTGCTTTTACAGAGCTACTTTTCAGTTAAAATTATAATGTAGACACATACTATTGAAAGTTATGGTGTCTCAAAACAATAGTAAGTCTCTAAACTGTGGTTAGAGTCTCTCAGACTTAAAATCAAACATTGTTTAAGTGCTTTTTGATTTCTGTTGAGACCAACTGAACCTGGATCTAACTCTTTATTTCCTTCTCAGTTTACACAGTAAAAACTGAAATATCTTCTTTCAGAGTTTCAAGGAGTCTCCAACCATACATGTAATCTGTGCTACTAAAGAATATATGTTTTCTTGGTTAGTTTAAAATATCTTCTGTATCTGTGTCAATGCAGAGATTGTCATTGTTAAAGAAGAAGAGAAAGTCATGAGAAATTGAAAAAATAGTGTGCTGCTTTTTTAACTGTTTCTCCATCTTCCTTAATGATCTAAACAAATTGTGCTTTTTTGTGGTATGTGTGTAGACAGCTCTATAAATCACATTTTGTTGTCAACTCAATCTTTTAAAAGGACAAACAAAATCAATAAATTGGTCAAAATCTGAACTTGACAATAAGGTAGCTAGATTAGACACTCTTAATGAAAGATAATAAACAAATCATACTAATAACGACAAAAACAATTTCAAAAAGAAAACCTTTTAAAGCAAGGATGTAGAGAAACCAAACAAAACTAAAAGGAAAAGTTTGAGTGAGTGAGTGAGTGAGTGAGCATACCACTGTCTTAAGATCTTCTTCATGAGAAAAAACCTGCACAAGAACATGAAGGTGAGTTGTTCATGTTGAAGCAGAAACAGTTGAAGGAACAAAAACACTTCAAAGAGTGTGTACCTTTGAGGTAACCACTAGAAAAATGGCTAGAAGAAAAATGGAATTGGAAGCCATTTCTGGAGCAGGGACCAGAAATGTGGGAAGAAGAGTGTAGAGCTTGTTGGACAGTGTTAAGAAAGAACTGGTTCTTGGTGTATTATATAGAGGTCAAGAGAAAAAGTTAGGCACGGTAGCAGAAAAACACGTTTTAGGTCTGAAGAGTGTTGTAAATAAAATTTTGTAATATATTTTTTTGCTGGTTTAAACATTTGTCTCAAATTCTGAATAAGGTTTAACAATGTATAATGTACAAGTGAAGAAATTTCGTATGTTTATTATTTTGAGATTATAGATTGAATGCTATGTTATGTTATGTTGTATTGTGAGTGATGAAAATTTCTCAATTTTCTTCTGTCATGAATCTCTCAGCAAACACTACAAAAACCTTTTCCAAACAAAATACCAACGAAACAAATCATATCTTAGAGGCACAAAGCAGAGAAATATTGTTAAATTTTTGTTTAGGTTATATGATTATGGTGGGAGAATTAATACCTAGCTGTCACCAAGTTACACTGACTCAAACAGCTTCGACCCACGTGCCTCTAACATTGTGTCTGTGCAAGTAGCATTATCTTAATGCAGAGTTCTTATTATGAGAGTGTGTGTTACCACTAATCAATGCAGATTATGTATTTGAGAAATTGAGTCAATCCACAACCTATAGAGAACACAAGTCCAAAGTTAATGACATAAGTTATGACGAAATCTTGGTTTGACAACCAACTAGTCAAACTAATGCAATTGTTATTCTTCACAATATTAAAGGTGGGGTTATTAATTGTTATCCATAGAAACTTAGTTTATGTTAGAAAATTTACAATTACTCACGTATTCTAATCAACTAATTTAGTTAGACTCGTGATATTACGGTATGATACAATGTGATGAAACCTATACTATAATAAAAACGTTTATTAGTGTTAGAAGTTCCACCTTGGTCAGAGATTAGACAATTTCATATTATATAAGTGAGGTGTAAATCTCACCTTATAAACCAATTTTATGGAGTTGAATTAGACTTAAACTCTACCTCTAAAAATAAGTTTTAACTACTTAAATATGTTAATAAAATAAAGTATTTAATAAAAGAGATGTCTAACGAGCGCAATCAAAATAAAATAAAGTATTTAATAAAAAAGATGTCTAACAAGAAACTACAAGCACAATCAAAATAAAATAATGTAAAAAAATATGAAGAATAGAAGAAAAAGTTAGAATAATTAACCAAATGCTTCAAAACTTTTATAAGAGTAATGATCAAAAGTTTAATTTTATGTTTTTGGAAAGTTCTTAGAAGTCGTGTGTTTGTAATTGTTTAATTGATTATTTTTGAAACTTAAAAAAAAATTATACCAAACACTACTAAAAAAATTCATATTTTTTTATCAATTTTGTTTTGAAATTTTTTTCGTAGGAAATATTTACAAATTTTGTTGTAAGAAAATTTTTGCAAGAAATTACTACCAATTTTTTTGTAAAATATTTTGTATAAAATACTTTTTGCAACAAATTTTGAAGGAAATAATTATCCGCGAAGGAATTACCTATGAATTAAGATTCTTAGAATAAATGACAGAAAAAAAATTACAATTTTTTTTAACAAATTTGCAAATGTAATATAAAAATTTTTAGTAGTAAAACTTATTTTAATAAATATAATTATTATTATGAGGTATAATTGACTGCATTATTGTTAATTTATTATAAGAATATAAGAAAAATAATATAATCAATTATTTAGGTCATAATGAATTATGTGTGAATGCTTTTATTTCAGACCAACTTCATATTTGAGACATATAGTTGAGCAAGCCTCTTAATATAATACATTAGATTATTTAATATAACCATCAATGAAGTAATTTATTATTGGTTAATGTAACACTTTTGTAATTTAAAATATAATAGATTATGTTATCAATTAATATCTTTTTAAAACAATTTTTAAAATGATCTACGTTTCTTTAAAGACACAATGAATATGATGCATACATTTATTTGCACTTAATCTAATACATGAAAGCCATTTATTGATATATAAAAATTAAAATTGGCACCAATATAAAATAGAAGGTATATGATAAAAAAAAAACAAATTGAAGAGTTTTCAATCTTGAAGGTCGTTTGACCAATTAAACCTTAAATTCTAAATCTTAAATTTTAAATTATAAATTAATTTGAACAATAAAAAATGAGTACCTTGCATAAAGTGAAAAAAAAAACTTTTACAATCTAGAGGTAGGTTTGTTGTGTTTTTTATTGAAAATGAACATGGAAGAAAATAAAAGAAAAAAAGATTAATTTAAAATAACCTTAGCATAAAATAGAGGTTTAAGAACAGTATAATAGCGGGAAAAAATAAATAATCTGTTAATAATATATCTGTCTAATAGTTCAACCTAGAAAGGGATCAGAATTGATTAATGAGTCTTTCACTTGGTTAAGTGAAATCTTGAAAGAATCTTTTAAGTCTTATAACCCATTTAATCAATTTCGCAGTTCTGTGTTAATGGACTGTTTAATGCAATTAAGAAAGATTGTAAGAGAAGAGATAAATCAAGACACAACAGTTTATACTGGTTCGATTCAAGATGAATCTACGTCCAGTCT
>Ga0214543_1010585_pt1 | contig 13557 bp, 13 predicted proteins | sample CNSS2metaG_FD_160094 | JGI IMG/M metagenome (GOLD analysis project Ga0214543, IMG submission 160094) | Root nodule microbial communities from cowpea collected in UCLA plant growth center, Los Angeles, California, USA - CNSS2 | ecosystem: Host-associated > Plants > Roots > Nodule | place: USA...
TTTTGCATATTTTGGAAGTGTAAGGGTGGATTCTTTGTAAAACTTTTGAAATAGTGCAAAGTCAAGCTCAGGTTGCCTTGACAAACTGGATGTAGCTCAGGTTTGAGTGAACCAGTATAAAAATTTGCGGTGTCCTCTCTTCTCTAACCTTTCTCTCTTGCATTTTCATTTTAAAGTTTCAAGAACTTATGCTTTAATAATCTTTTTCATGTTCTTGCATGTTTTCATAGCATCTGAAGCATTGAGCATGTTTGTATAATCATTTGGAACTGATCTTGATCATTCTTGAGCATTGTTTCTGGTTTAAAATTCAAATTCACATTTCTGCATTTTTCCCAGTATTTCAGTCGACTGTTTTTTAGTTTCAATCGATTGATTATACCAGAACAGAATCTGTTTAGTAAAATCAATCTGTTAACTCTGTTTTTGATCGATTGAAAGTGTATAGTTCAGTACTGTTTGCATCCCAACTTGGTGATCTATTTAATTCAATTAAAGGAGGTTTTTAGCTTGCAAAAATAGCCTAAAGTGTTAACTAGGCAATTCAACCCCCCTTCTTGGCTTTTCAACCATTTCAAAACTAACAATTAATACACTTATCCAAAACAATAACTATAGTAATATAAAATATATACAGAACCATAAACACACGTCTAAGAGTTTTTCAAAAACTACATTTGTACGTCCTCAAACCCCTCAGACCCTACTAAGTAGCCTCACTGACATCCACCAAAGGGGTGTCCTCACTAGAATGCTCATTTGCTCACACAATTAAGTGATTATTGTAAAAGAGACAATCAAACACAAGCAACACAAGCACACAACAGGATAAGCTAATGTGAAAAAGAATTATCCATATAAAAATTAAGATCATGCCACAAACCTTATGTCATAGTATAACACAATTCTATATCTATAATCACATAAATAATTGACATTAAACTCAATTATCTGGATACATGCACTTGACATCAGACTCACTAGTGGTGTGCACCTATAGTGGTTCCCAAACTCTATAAAGTTTGGCCTCAAGGGGTTGTCACTCAACCACTCACAAGGTAAATCCTCTTTGTGCCTAGGACCAAACAAATCTAGTGACTAAGACCTCATTCTACTCTCACCACATAACCTACTCTACTATACTTGAGTGTGAGTAGTAATTAGAGGAAGGATACCTCCATATTGAATCCTTATGTCAGTGCATACACTAAAATACCACCACTTAGAATTTCTCCTTGAAGTTCTTCCAACAACATCATACATACATGTCACAATATTATCACTTTAAATTATAGCAATAAAACTATAAAATCAAGTCCACATCAATCACAAAACCTCAAAAATATAATCAAAACATGAAAACAGACAAAACAAAGCATATGACACTCAACGCAATTTGCCTCTTAAAAATTGATGCTCAGTGCCAACATGCCACCACTCATTTCCTTGGAGCTAAAATGCTCCCAAATTTGTAGTGGTCCCTAGCGCTCAACGCCAGTTGATCAACGCTCAACGCCCATCAATTCAAATTTTGTGGCGCTGAACAACGAAAACTGTCGCTTAGTGCCATATTAGATCTCAACACTTTCAATTTTGAATTTTTGAGGAATCTGGACTTGATTCATAGTTCAAATTGGTACTTCTACTTTAGGTAATAGTCTAAAATAGTTTTTCAATCATAATAGTTGGTATCAATTTGATCAATGACTCAGATTCCACTTTCCTCAATTACCACTAAATCAAACAAGTAAATAGATCCAAATGGTCAAGCATAAATTCAACATACCTTAAGCATACACATCAACAAATTTACCACAATAGATTAATTTAATCATCAAATTCAGAGAAACCACAAACATGCAACATCAAACTCACTCTAAAAATCATTAGCTTTCCTTAACTTTACTACTCAATCCCAAGATTCTAGAACATCAAACCCTATTAAACTCGCAAGATACTCTATCTACGCATAGAAACATCACAAACATGATTAGAACATAACATAATGATCATTGATCAACAATGACTCATGGAGAAGATTGAAACCTCACATGCAACCTTGAGAGAGTCACATGTAGGCCAGATCACACAGAGGCAACAAAAAAGGTGAAAACTAACTTACTTCAAACTGAGAAATTGATTAGTTTATCTTGATAAGCTCACCGCAAGGAGCAATCCTGCCATCTTTAACCTTTAAAAGGACAAACAGACAGTGAGAAAACTTAGGAAGAATGAAAAGAGTTCTTAGAAAGAGGTTTTTTTAGAGAGATAAAATATTTCGAAGTAATGAAATCCTTTTATAAAATTTCTACTTGTACATAAACATTTTTTATTATTAAAATTATATGATCTCATTATTTTAAAACATAACTACTCTAAAACACAATTTTTTAAATTCTCACTGAAACAACAAATAAAATAATTTACTTAAAAACTATTATAAGTACATTAGAAAAGGATATTAATTAGAAAGAACTTAAATTTATGTTCTTCAATAATTTTGTTTGTTTCGTATTTATTTTTACTTTTTAATGTCTTTATTTAGTTGTATAGGTCCGTAAGTCATATATTAAACAAAGTAGCTTGTATTTTTTTAAAGTATTTTCATCTTGCATTTTGTACTTTCTTATATTATTTCTATGATATAAAAAGAAATACTAGTGTGTTCATCTTAAAATATCTTATATTCAATTTAAAACTATATTTTAGATCATGCAATTTAGAATATTTATTATATATATCGAGTAATTTAAAATATAACTCTAAATTGTATAATTTATAATATAATTTTAGATTATGTAACATGAAATATATCTATAGGTTACATAATCTAAATTATAATTCATATTGTCTTGCATAATTTAAAATATAGTTCTAAAATGCATGATTACTTAATCTATAAATCACCACTCAAATAATAATTACAATTATTTTAAGCAATAAATTCAAAATGTATTATATATTGGATATATTTTTATTAAACCCATCCTATAAACTTACTGTAGAAGGTGTTGAATGGGTTTGAAATGATGTGGAATTTTTTATTTAAAAAATAAACATGGGTATTTTAATAATAAATGCATTATATCAATAGGTTCCAGAAGAAAATTGTGAGAGTGAAAAAAGAAAATTCCTTTTCTTCTTGGCCCAACGCACGGTCTAAAACGAGCCCAACAATCCTGTTTTTAGGAACATTTTTATAAGCGGTTTTCTTCATGCACCGCAACATTTTTTCTACACCTCCAAATACTTTTAAAATTTAAACAGTGACCTTTGAACATTTGACCAGCTGCATTAAATTTTTTAAAATTTTAACCTCACCCTATCTCTCCTATTTAATGAAAACTAACTCACTCTCAACATTTACCCTAACTTAACTATGATGACGGCTGCTCACCGCCAAAACCCACCAAAGCTCACACTTCTCTCTTTCCTCTGCTTTGTACTTCAGACGTCCTTGTGGTTCATTCTCCTTCCCTACTTGGTATCTCCTCTCTTCTCCTATGCGTTATTCCTCATTCACACAAGTAATATTCTTCTGTTCTCCTCTTGTCGTCTGCCTTTGCCATGTTTATGAATGTTTACGAATCATTCGAAATGCATATAACTTTAGTTTTTGAACCACATATCTGGAAACTAGAAAACCAATAATAAAAGTTGACTTCCTTAAGGAAAAAGGTTATCGAAAGTGGACTTTCGGAAATGAAAAACATATTGAAAAACCAACATCGGAAGTCGACTTCTGTAAACGAGGAACATATACCGTATGTCTGTTAGCACAAGCAACCTCGTTGCAAAGATTTGATAAAGCAAAGTGCATGAAGATCACATGTTGTTGATGAAAGGTCATGTTATTAAATCAGGAAATAGTGTTTAGAATATGATGGTTACATGTTATACATGACCACTATTGTATGAAGAAAGGTCATGTTAATAAGAATTTTCATGCTAGGAAATATGATGTTCCAAGAGAGCTTATGAAATGGATCCCAAAAGGATCTAGAAAGGTATAATCATGCTGGACCCAAACTATCAAAGGGTACCATGTAATGTTATTTTGTTTTGCAGGTCATAAAACATGAAAAGAAAGACCTATAGTACTTAGATAATGGTTGCTCGAGGCATATGATGGGTGACAAGTCCAAGTTTACAAAATTGGAGCTAAATGATGAAGGCTTTGTGACTTATGGTGACAACAACAAAATAATGATACTTGGAAGTGGAGTCATAAGCAATGGAGTCTTATTCAACATCCACAATGTGCTTCTAGTTGAAAGGTTAAACCACAACTTGATAAATATAAGCTAACTTTGTGACAAGGGTTATAAAGTAGTGTTTGAACATAATCATTATCTCATATTTGATGCATGTGGTAGTGTTGGTTGGTAAAAGATTCAATAATATTTACCTACTTAATATGCATCATGCATCAAATAGCATACAATGTCGTCTTAGAAAAGATGATGATACTTGGCTATGTCATAAAAGGCTTTGTCACATACAAATGCATCATTTGAATCAGTTAAATAGAAAATAGTTGGTTGAAGATTTGTCAAAACTCAAGTTTGAGAAGGATAAAATATGTGATGCATGCCAAAAGGGAAAGCAAACCAAGGTTTCTTTAAAACCCCAAAACTGTTATTTCAACTGAAAGCCTCTAGAATTTCTTCACATGGATCTATTTGGTCCTTCAAGAACCATGAGTCTTGGTGGAAGGTTATATGCTTTTGGTCATTGTTGATGATTTCTCTAGGTTCACATGGAAATTATTTCTAGCTGCTAAGAATGACACCTTCCATGCTTTTAAGAAACTTGCCAAGGTTTTAGAAAATGAAAAGAGTTCTAAAATAATTTCTTTAAGAAGTGATCATGGTGGAGAGTTTCAAAATGAAAAGTTTGAACACTTTTGTGAAAAACATGAATTCCACAACAAAATGGAGTGGTTGAAAGAAAGAACAAATCACTTGAGGAACTAGCTAGAACCATGTTAAATGAAACCTCATTGACTAAGTACTTTTGGGCTGATGCAGTCAACACAACTTCTTATGTTTTAAATCGTGTGTTGATTATTCCAATTTTAAAGAAAACCCCTTATGAGCTTTTCAAGGGGAGAAAGCCTGCATTAAATCACCTAAAAGTATTTGGTTGCAAGTGTTTTATCTTAAACAATGAAAAAGAGCAACTTGACAAATTTGACTCAAAAGCAAATGAAGGCATATTTCTTGGTTATGCTATAAATAGCCATGCATATAGGGTTTATAACAAAAGGATAATGATTGTTGAAGAGTCTGTCTATGTTGTATTTGATGAAACTAACCCATTGCTACAAGATGAAAGGCATAAGATTGCAAATGATGAAGATATGTTGTTGGAAAATTAGTCTGCTACAGGAAATCAATTAGTTGAAAAGGAAAAATAGTCAACTGAAAAAGTTGTAGAAAGCAACTTACCCAAGGAGTGGATTGAACCCAAAAGACTACCAAACGATAACATCATTGGTGATATTAGTCAGGGAGTATCCAATAGACGCAAACTTACTTATTATGAACATGTTGCATTTGTTTGTCAAATTGAACCTAAGAATGTGAATGATGCTTTAGGTGATAGTAATTTGGATGTTGCTATGCAATATGAGCTTAATCAATTCACAAGAAATTATGTGTGGTCTCTAGTTCCTAGAACTAATGAAATGAATGTTATTGGTACTAAATGACTATTTAGGAATAAAATGGATGAAGATGGTCACATTGTTAGGAATAAAGCTAGACTAGTTACTAAAGGTTATATTCAAGAAGAAGGTATTGATTTTGATGAAACACATGCACCTATTGCTAGGCCAGAAGTTGTGAGATTATTATTGGCATATGCTTACATGTGTAATTTCAAACTTTCCCAAATGGATGTGAAAAGTGCATTCTTGAATGGTTTCTTAAATGAAGAAGTGTATGTATCACAACATCCTTACTTTGAAGATCACCTCTATCCTAATCATGTTTTCAAAATTGAAAAAGGCTTTGTATGGTTTGAAACAATCACCACCATAGTGGTATGAGAGGCTAAGCAATTTTCTTTTATCAAAAGGTTATGCTAGAGGTGTTGTTGATAAAACACTCTTCATTAGAAAACATGCAAGTGATGTTATACTTGTTCAAGTGTATGTTTATGATATAGTGATATAATCTTTGGATCAAATAATAACTCCATGTGTGAAGAGTTTGTTGTAGTTATGTAGGGAGAATTTGAGATGTCCATGATGGGTGAGCTAACCTACTTCCTAGGGCTACAAGAGAAGCAACTCAAGCATGTGACATTTTTAAACCAGTTAAAATACTGTTTTGACCTGCTGAAAAAGTTTAAAAATGGAGGATTGCAAAGAGACTACCACTCCAACTACCACAAATTGTCTTATGGATGCATATAAGGCTAGGCAACAAGTTTATTAAACCAAATATAAAGGGTTAATTCTTTGCTCTATCTTACAACAAGTAAGCCAGACATTCAATTTAGTGTATGCTTGTGTGCAAGGTTTCAATTCAATCCAAAGGAATCGCACTTTAAAGTCGCAACGAGGATGCTCAAGTATCTAAAAGGGACAACCAATGTTGGATTATGGTACCCTAGAGATTCTAACATTGATCTTAGTGGCTTTTCAAATTTTGACTATATAGGGTGCAAATTGGATAAGAAAAGTACAAATGGAACATGCCATTTACTTGGATCAAGCCTAATCTCAATGAATACCAAGAAACAAGTATGTGCGGCACTCTTTACTGTTGAAGTTGAATACATAGCAGCTGGTCATGCTTATGCTCAAATCATTTGACTAAAGCATCAACTCATGGATTATGGTCTAAAGTTAGAGAAGATACCCTTATATTGTGATAATACTAGTGCAGTAAACCTAACTAAGAATCCAATTCAGCATTCTAAAATTAAACACATTGAAATCAAGCATAATTTCATAAGGGATCATGTTCAAAAAGGTGAAATTGAAGTCAAGTTTGCGAAAACTAAAAACCAATTGGTTGACTTGTTTACTAAACCACTTGCATGTGATAGATTTAACAAGCTTAGAATTGAATTAGGTGTTCTAGATATGAAGAATGTGTGTTGGTATTTGTTTGACTTGTTAATTTTATTGGATCAATGTCTTATTGCATTTAAAGTGTTAAGTTCAACATAATATGTGAACTACTAGTATTTCAATTTGTTGAATTTGCAAAATCAGCACATAGATTTCACTTAAATTGACAAAATCTGCATAATGTGTGATCTGATGTGTTTTTAATCTACTAATTCTCACAAAATAACACATAAATTTCACTTAAACTATCATAACATGAATTCTGTGTGATCTACAATTTTTAGTTTGATAAATTTGCAAAAACAACACATAAATTTCACTTAAAATTGTCACTACATTCAAATTGTGTGACCTGGTGCATTTTTAATTGACTGACTTTGTATTTTTATGTGTTGATTTCACTTATGTTGATGTGGATGTGCTCAAATTAATTTTAATTGATTGATCCAGTCAAATTACACTTCACATAACTTTGTTTGGACTATAGTAGTAGCAAATAACAACTAGTGCATCAGCTAAAAACCAAATTTTCATATTGCATTGACCATAAAGCACTTTAATTGCATGATTTCCAATGTGCATGCATCTGTTGTCAACTATTTTGAATGGATAACATATAGAATGCCTGGGAAACATCTTACTTTACATTCTGATACTAATTCCAATCCATTTAATTTATTATGATTCCCTGTACTGCATTGAATCCATAATATCTGTGCAAATTAATTGACTGATTTTAATAATCAACACCCTGATTCTATAAATACATGCATAAGCTTCATGTATTTGCACTTATATCTGCTATTAAGAGCCGGACCTTGATTCACCATGCCTTACAAACAAAGTACAACTCCTTCAGATGAGGAAAACTCCACCTTACCTACTCCATCCTCTCCCATTACCTTGAACCATGGAAGGCTAGAAGCTTGATTCGAAGGGCATGAAGATAGAATCCAGACATTCTTGATTGAGATCATTAGGAAGCAAATGATCATTCCTAAGGTGCTGCATTTGTCATGGTTGAGGGCATAGAACTTTGGGACTTAAGAACAACATCTCAAGTCTAAAAAATTAAAGAATTTTGTTGAAATTTCAAACAAGTCTATCCGGACTTGGTGAAGGTTTTCTATGCCAACCTAAAGTTTAGCAATTGCATCCTAAAATCAAGTGTGAAGGATGTTGACATGGAGATCATTTGGCAAACATGGAAGGATGTGGCTGGCCTAAGGCAAAAGGGTGTGCAAGTTCACAAAGGTGAAACAATTGTTGTCGATGAATTAAAAAAAAATTCAATATTTCAACCAATGTGTGTGCAATCAAGGTGAGCAAACTCGCAATTTCCATGTGGGAAGGCTTCATGTGGAGGAATGGTTGCTAGCCATGGTGGTGACCAAAATTATCATTCCTAGGGGAAGCAATCATTCAACCTTGAATGAAGGTGATTTGGTGGGGATCTATTGCATCCAAAATGGTGTGGTGGTTGATTGGACATATACCATTTGTGATCACATGTTGAAAGCATGGAGGCTCACTGATTTCAAGCTACCATATGTGGTTCTCATCTCCAAGTTCATTGTGCATTTTGGTGTTGTTGTGGAAGGAGAGCTTGAGGAGTCCACTGGCCTATTAAACCATGTTTCTACACTCAATATGCACAAGATGTGATTCACCAAGATAGGTAACACATGGCTGGTTGAAGGAGAATAAGTTGCAAACATTGAATTTGCAGCCAATGATCATGATGCTAGCACAAGTGGATCAAACCAAGAAGAAGATGATCCACAACCCATGACCATTGAGATCTATCATCCTCCTGAGAACATTGGACCTACATATTCCCAGTTTGAGAGGATGGTTCTCAACCAACTTCAAGACTTGAACATGTCACAAAATGCACATCATGCATATTGCACTGCTTGTTTTCAAGATTTGGATGATCATCTCCATAATGTTCATGACCTCCTCTCCAATGCTTACAACAAAGACAATCCTAGGAATGAGTGAAGGAGATGGCTTATAGGTCATGCATTGCATGTTGGTGCTGCATTTGTGTGTTTGTTTATCTGTTCTAGTATTTTAATTTGTTGTTTTTCAATTTCAATCGATTGATTATATTAGTCTCAGCTTCATCATGTCATTTTCGTTTTTGTTTGGTTTCTACTGTGTTTGTATCACCTATCAATTGATCTGATAGTTCCTATGTTAGTGCATTAATGAAAATTTCACTCTTTTTCCAAAATGATATGTGCATTACTTTAATTTGATGAATCCAGAAGGGGAGAAAAATGAGTAAATTTGAGTTAAATAAGCACAAATTGGAAAACATGAAATTAAACCTGCTGGAACTTAATAATACTACAAACTAGATATGAAATTTGAACCTAAATCACATTATTAATGATAGGGGGAACATATGCATATGTGATATGTATGTATGCTTGTGTGTTTTTGCTTGTATGTGTATTTGGTTATTGGTATCTTGTGTGCAAAATCTTTTTCAAGTTTCTCTATGGAACTTAGCTCATCAATTCAACTCTAGGATGCTGGCTTCATCAAATCAAGGGGAGATTATTAGCATAAGTGACCTCGGTATAAAGATTTGATAAAGCAAAGTGCATGAAGATCACATGTGATTAATGAAGATTGATGAAGATTCACTTGAAGACCATGTTTCTTTTGTATTAAATATGGAAATAATGTTTAAAGTATGATGATTACATGTTATACCATGTTCGTAGGCTATATGACATAAGTTAAATGTCTTGTTAGTCTTAGTGTGTTTTTTTAATTTGTTAAAATGGGTTTTAACAAGTTAAAAGGCATGTTATATATAGGTTCTAGTATGAATGTATCCAATCAATTTAATTATTTTTTAATCGACTGATTTCACTTAAGTCAATTGAAATCAACAGATTGTATGAAATATTCAACCGTTTGATTTCACTTAGGACCGAACTATATAAGTTGTGTTTTCAAGAGCAGAGACACGATTCTGAGTTTTTTAGCACGAAAACTTGTCATTCATCACTGGAAAACTCTTTCTCTCTGAATTACACAGTTGTAAGGTGAAGATTGAAGATCTTGGTTGATCTTAGAGATGAAGATCTTTCCTTCATCTCTCTCACTTTAAAATATTAAGAAAATCAAGTAAATCATTCTTTGTTGTGTTTGAATGTGTTTCTGTGTAATCTGATAACGCATACCTGTTAGAAATACTTTTTGGAACAAGTCTTGTGTGTAAAAGTTTGTTGTTTAAGTGAAATTTACGAATTTTGCATTTTGCATAATTTCCCAGAATTTCAGCCGATTGATTTGAAATTTTAATCAATTGATTCAAAGGCATATGAACAAATTAATTTGCTGTTTTATTTTTTGACCAATTCAAAGTGTATTGTTTTACAGCTTTTGCATTCAAATTTTGTGGTTTATTTGATTCAATCAAAATGGGTTTTAAGCTTTCGAAAATTTTAAACAGCCAATTCAATCCCCTTATTGGATTAACTCACCATTTCATATATAACAATGTAGACTTTTAGTGAAGCGAATCCTCGATGTGGATTTTAAGATAGTGGAGTTTCGTTGTTTTCGAAAGTGGAGATCTTCGTCAATATAACTTCCGGATGTTGACTTCCAGTTAAGGGTGCTTCCAGATGTTGACATCCGATGACTGAGGCTTACGAATATGGACTTTCATAGATTTATGACTTATAGATATGGACTTTCGATTATGATTTAGTTTATTATTTTTAGGATTTATGAAATATTTTATTTAATTTTTTATTTTAATTGTTATGTTATTTTTTTAGTGTTTTTATGTTGTAATTTTAAATTGTAATTAATTTTAGTTTTAATATGTTTTTGAAATTTGTTTATTATAGATATGGGTAGAACAAGAGGAGTAGTTGTACCTCATGGTGAAAGTTCTTCACATGCTAAGGCTTTTAAGCAGGAGCCTAGACATAGATCTACGACATTCAAGGTCATCATAAAGAAGTTGGTCCATCATCAGCAACTCTTGTGATATTCATGAGGAGTAGAAGAATGTTATCCAACATGAGGAGATTGTTCTGGAGTAGGACGACCATGATGCCGGAGGATTTCCTAGAGAACTTGAGGATACTTCTCTATTGATCGGTTATGCTGATCATGTGGCATGTGCTATTTGGAATTGCTAGGTTAGTATAGTACTTTAATAATATTTTTTGCTAAAATTGGTGGATGAATTTAAAAAAATTATATAATTTTTTTTATAGGACTGAGTGGACATGAAGTTAGTGTCCTATGGTAAGAAATTGAAAAGATTTGGCGTATGTCATGAGACTACCATTTGTTCAAAATTCTGGTTTGATGAAACTATGTGATATATGTTATGAATGCCCTAATAAGGGCCTCATATTGGCTTTTTTTGAGAGGTGGCATGGAGAGACCAACAACTTTCATCTTTCTTTTGGAGTGATGAATGTGACATTAGATGACGTCTTCGTCCTCCTCCATTTGCCTATAGTGGGACAATTTTGTCTAAACAAAGCACTAGATTTCGATGCTGCTTTAGAGAGTTTAATGGATCTTTTAGGCGTTGAACGGACGAGGGCATCATTTGAGCTAAGGAAATGTCGTGGTCCCCACGTAAGATTGAGTTGGTTGAGAGACCGCTACACTAAGTGTTGTTAGAATGAGCAGTAGGAGTTTACGCCACGGGCATATCTACTGCATCTTGTTGGCTACACCATTTTTTGTGGATATTAGCGTTACCTACATTTGTGTTTCGTACCTGTATATGTTTACAGATCTGCAATCATGTGAGAGGTTGTCAAAACCCAATTTCATCCAGGTGAATAATTTTATTTTTGAAAAAAAAATTAAAAAACAAAAAATGTTTAGTTAATGATAAATAAAAAAGGTGAAATAATTTTTTCTTTAAAGATTTTCAAACTTTAATTTTAGAAAAAAAGGAAAAGAAAATAGAAAGAGATGAAAAATGAAAAAAAAGAAGAGCCCAATTTGTTTTTAATTCTCACAGCCCCTTCTCATGAGCCTAACAACCGAACATATTTTCATCCTCACTCTTTACTTTTCTACTCTTTATACCTACTTGATTGAGAAAATATGGATATGATTCTAATAATTAGAAGCAATATCTTTTCTAATGATTAGAATCAATATTACTGATGATGATTGATATTGTGCTCTGATTTGCTGTGATTTAATTTCTCTAATGTGCTGCTATCATGACTAATTTTTTCCTTATATTGTTCATCACAATTAAGGGTAGGATTACATTGGTATTGCAATATATGTATATACACAATATGTCATATTAAAGCTGATGGAAGAAAAAAAGAAAATATTTTCTACACTTCTCTCTTTCTTTTTCTCTACCACAAAGGAGAAAAGTTAGTTAATAAAAAAAGTGAGATTTGTGGAGAAAAAGAGGAATTTTAAAGTTTAGAAGGTATGTCATTTCCAATATTTTTCTTTTGATTCATGCATTCCCAATTTTTGTTATATTCTCTTTTAATATTGTACGCATTTTTGTTTTACACCATACTTCGGCCTTTTGCTTTAAGAATATTATTTTCTACTATTAATATCTCCTTCTAAAAATCATAAAAAAATAGTTTTCCTTATTTCTTTTAGTGTTTGTCCGGCCTCTCGCGGCACATGACACCAATTTTTAAATTTCTTTTTTCCAAAAAAGATAAAAAAATATAAAAAACTAAAAATAAAAAATAATTTTATTTGTTTACTTTTGGTGTCTGTCTGGCCGCTCGTGTCACGTAACTCTCATTTTCAAATAATTTAAAATACCAAAAAAGCACATAAAGGTTTTCAAAATTATAAAAAAATAAAATTCAAATCTACAATTTTTAAAAGGTTCATTAAGAACTTTGTGATTCCTAATTTTCCATTATGAATGAAGATATGTAGGAATGAGGTCAATCCTTTTCGGGTTCACCAAATAAAAATCAAATAATTTATCAAATAATTTTCCATAAAGAACTATGTAACTCTGATTCTCCATTGTAAATGGAGATACATAGGAGCAAAGATTGATCCTTGTTGGGCCAAAAAAACCAAAAGAATTATTTTTGTTTCTTTTGTACATTCTTTTATTATTATTTTTGGGGAAATAAACATTTTGAAAATCACATCCTTTCGAAGGTTTAATTAAAGGTACCGTCTTAGGATGAACATTCTAGGGTGTTGATAAAGATATTATGTATCTTATGCTTTTATTTATATTGATAGAGATATCATATATTTCATTCTCTTTTATTATTATCAAATATTCTATTTTATTAGGTTTTACTTTTCCCTTTATATGATGAGACATTGTACTCTATATATTGATCAAGGTTCTAATAAATCAATAAGAAAGCTCTATTTGCGTTTTGACCAAACACCTTTGTTAGTTTTGAAATGGTTGAAAAGCCAAGAAGGGGGGGGGGGGGGTGGATTGGGTAGGTAAAAAT
>Ga0214543_1010597_pt1 | contig 13541 bp, 6 predicted proteins | sample CNSS2metaG_FD_160094 | JGI IMG/M metagenome (GOLD analysis project Ga0214543, IMG submission 160094) | Root nodule microbial communities from cowpea collected in UCLA plant growth center, Los Angeles, California, USA - CNSS2 | ecosystem: Host-associated > Plants > Roots > Nodule | place: USA...
TCCTTCCCTTTTTCCTTTTTTTTTTTCTTTTTTTTTTTTTTTTTTTTTTTTTTTTTCTCTATGCTCGAAGTCCATCTTTTTTTTATTTTATTCCCCTCTGTCTTCCCTGCACAATTGTTTTTTAACTGCTCCTCTACTTTTCTTACCTTAAAAAAAGTGCTGGGAGAATTAACTCATTTATCAGGTATTTAATTGTTTATCGAAGACTCATGGTAGGTGCTTTAAAGATGTAATAATAAGGAGGATATAGCAGGTACCATCATTCTTAATAAAAAAAAAAAACAATCACTAATTATATGTACTTCAACATAAATATTTTCCTCTCAATATGATTTATTAGACGTGTAGAATGGAAATATTTAGTTATACAAAATTTAGACACGAAGGTTTTTATTATTATTTTAAAGCATAAGAGAGTAATATATAGATTTCGTCTGAGTGTATTATCTGAAAATAATAAACTAAAAATTAAAAAAAAATTATAGATAATATTATAAAAATTTGGTCTAAAATTCATTAATTTTTAATTGGTTAAAACCTTTGTAATTAATGTAAGAAATGAATTTATAATCTAATACACAAATTATTTATAATTTTTATTCATAATAAAAATTATTTTAGATATCAATAATTTTTAATTTATAAATTAGTATATAAAGTAGTCACTTAGTGACTATTTATTTTTTGTCCTTAACGTTGGTTATTATTTAATGATTTTCTTGTAATGTATACTCATATCTACTAAATGAAAGATTACTTGTCAACACGAGAAAAATTCGGATAATACCTGTATGGATGAGTTTATTTGGCATCTTTACTCGACAATAGCAGTTTAACATTCAAAAGCAACAATTCCACCTCAAAGATTCATCAACGAATTCTTGTAAGAACATTTAGCGTCTATCATGGGACCTTGGTAAAACATTCCCTGGCACGTCAAACTCAAGAACCACATCCTTTACATTAGAATTGGACCCCAACACCATCAACAAAGTCAAGAACAAGACGATCATCCAACAAACTAAACAACTTCGAGTGCAACACCACAAAGACATGAAATTACTACAAGCTCAACTTCACAAAGAACTTTAGGCCTTAAATCATAAGCTTAACAAATTTGAAAAAGAGTCTTCTCATGAAGACATTCCCCAAATTCCAATCGGGTGGTAGAACCTCCTGTCACTTAGAGACACCATACCCAACATTTGAAAAGGAAAAAACCCATCTCACACAGCATGAGACAAAGGGGACTCCTCCTCACCCAAATGTCGAGAATGAACAAACAAACTCAGGGTGACACGTCGACATAAACAAGAATCACCAAAAAGACGAGAACGAGTAGTAAACTCACGCATTCAAACCTTAACTTAATGAAGGTCGAAAAAAGCCACCAGATTTCACAAGCGTAGCACGAGATCCATGAGGTCTATCTACCCACAGACTAAGCAACATACGAGAGCGCGATTCTTGCCCAACAACCTACGAACCCCAAGGACCCTACTCGTAGTGGTAGATCTTGAGAAAAATAATTGTGGGTGCGAAAACATATTGAAAATTTTTTGTTGTAGCCAAAAATATAGAATGTATTAAAATTAATAAAAAAAGAATAATAATTTTTATTCAGATATTATTTTTTATATATGGAGAAAAATTAGGGAGGTCAAAGCCTCCCTCACTCCAAACCAAGCCCAACCACTACCTACTCGAATCAAGTCCTCTACATCTCGATAGTTTCCACCCCTTCCCTTCGGACATTAAGGAGGTAGACATCCCTAGAAAAATAGTGACCAATGTTAAAAAATACAATGGGACAATCAATCTAGAATCACCTATCAAGGCATACTAACTTATACCAACATATATTCTTGTGACATGAAGGTCCATTGTTGGCTCTCTGTGACTAACCTTGACGAATAAGCTTTGGAATTATACTCAGCCCTCCAACCTTAGTCCATCAACTCATTTAGCACTCTCTACATCATGTTTACAACAAAGTTTGTCGATAACAAACTTGTAGTAGCATCATTGATCTCCCTTAAACACATCAAGCAAGGAGATCATGAACCTCTATGCTGATTCATGAAATCTTTTATAGTTGTGGTTAAAGAGGTGCCTGACCTATATTTCGTCATCCTGATGCATGCCCTCCTATGTGGACTTTAGCCAGATCTTTTCCTTGAGATCATGTGCAACTCGATACATTACTATTGAGGAAAACAAAAAGCAAGCCAAAAGAGGTCCTAAACCTTGAACCTTTAAACGATAGAGAGAAAGCAAGTACGACATGTATTGAACGCTAGCTGAGATGTCATCCTCCAAGAAGCACAACCAAAGTATTCTCCTTGTTATGCAAACCCAAATAAAAGGTACATTTACCACCAAAACATGAGTAACACCACCAAGGAAAGCAACCAACTAAAATACCTTATCGAGGAACTCATTCGGTCAGGTTGTGGACAACATACAAGTTAGATGCGACCATGGACAAATAGGGTGTGAATACCGTGGTCTTGGATTTTACGGTGGAAAACCAATATGTGAAAGTATCAACTTAGTAATCTAGTTCTGACTCAGGTCTCTATCGCCGATATTTTTAACTGACAAGGACTTTTGTATCCATGATCCTGAACAAGACAATCCAATGAGCTCCACAACCACCATTGCAAACTAGTGCGTGCACAAAGTTCTCATAAACTAGGGAAGTTCAACCCCCAACTCTTATCCACTCCTACCAACCCATTATTAGGGTTCGTAGGCAAAAGTGTACGTGCATGGTCGAGGAGAAGGAAGGTGTGAGGTTCATGTTTAGAAATATACTTTGAATCTAACTCAACCTTACAACTTTTTGCCCCTGGTGTATCTCTTTCACAATGCACAACAAAGATCGTATGAATATGATTTTCCACTTCTCCACAAATATAATTTGTTTCTTTATCTTAAGTGGTTATTCTATTCTTGGTGATCAAGAACTTGTTCTTATTAACTCCACCCACTTATATACTCTAAATTGGTCTTCTTTAGTCGGTGTAGGACTTCCAGTCGAGATATATACATCTCAAGTGTGAAACTTTACATTAATAGGTGATCCGATAGTGGTCCAATATTGGGTGAAACAATATGTCCAATAAGTAACAAATCTCGTTAGGATATGCTCTAACAATAACTTCGATACCATGCTTAGAATGAACTTTAAACCTAACTTAAACCTATAAACCCGTCTTGTAAGATAAAATTTGTATCCATTTATATACTCTAAATTAGCCATATCTCTAATTGATGTGAGACTTTCAACATAGTTAAAGTAAGAGGTTAAGGAAAAAGTGTGACATCTTAAGGTAGTTAATAGTATAAGACTTATCTAATATGATTCATATGATACCACAATTTTTAATTGTCTTTTTCTTATGTCTCATAAGTCTTTATCTCATACAAATGTGTATTTAACATATAACTTAATTTTATAGCATCTTATTTTGAGATTTCGTATAACATAATGCGTATTTTGCCTAAAACTTGTAACATCTAATTATTTATTATCATAACAAAAATGTCTTAAACATAACATATAAATTAAAACTTACATTTTATCTTAAAGACTGTATATGCTTCAATAACTCATTTTCAAATTACTTACGGAAAAAATCAGGTTATTCATAACTATTATCATATATATATATATATATATATATATATATATATATATATATATATTATGGTCATGTTAGTACTAAGAAACATCCGTTGACTTTGTCAATCTTACACCTTAGTTAAAATGTTTGAGTTCAACTATCATTCAAACAACGCCATATTGATTTTGATATTACACATTAAATTATTTATAAATTATTTTTATTTATTAAAAAAAATTGATTTATATATTTAAAAATAGTTATTTGTTATAAATTCAACTAAGAAAAACAAAATTTATTGTTGTAATACACACCAAGATGCAATTAAGTAAAGTGTGCTTTTTAACTAGGCATAGTTTGTAAGCCCACGCCCTACCCGACAATGGCAAAGGCAGATTCGTCGTCCTCTTCCGATGGAGACACGTCCCCCGAATCCGCTCCACCATCACTGGCCACCATTGCGGAGAATCTTCAGCGTTCTGCACTTCAATCTGCTCGGACTGTGCAACATAGCTCCACAACTCAGTTCCATGCCTTTCAGGTTTTCCCTTCCTCTTCTCATCTCATTGGGATCTTCTTTGTTATTTCCGTTATTCGCAATGTAGATACATAATATTCCTTGCTTGCTGAATTTCTTTGTTAGTTGGTTAGGAGGTGGATGTCGAATTGAGTGAGGGTTTCCATTCCTCTCTTCATTCACTGTATCCAATAGAAAAGGAAGGAATGAGGGTATCAAAGGGATTGCCTTCAGTATAGTATACGGACTGTTATTCAAGGAGGGACGAGGTTATAGCAGTGTAAAATATTTTACACTACAGGGTTGAATTGTCTGTGGGCACTACGCCATTATATGATACTAATATTCATTTGAAATCTTGAAAGATTAAAAACTAATCATCTCATATTCAAAATCATACAAATTTTTATAAATTTCAATGAATTATTTTTGTGGATTGAATTTGTATGGAATTTGTGCGATTTTTTATTTGTATTGTATCTATAGATGTCAGTCCGAACGAATCAACATGAATCAACATTCTCACCCAAATATGGGAGACTTTAGTACTCTCGCATTCATTCTTTTCTGAATCTTAACTGTGATAGCAGGAGAGTTCTCTATTCCAATTTCAAAAGTTTCTTTTTACATTCAAGTATTTGCTTTTTGCTATTTTTCTGAGTTATTGTCGTGATTGATTTTTAACATTTGTAGACTCCTTTATGATCAATGAGTTAAAAAACATAGTTGGTAGGAATTCTATAGAAAGCAACAAAAAAAGAAAATCATGGTGTATTAGAATTCAATTCTTCATAAATTATTGAAAGAGTACTTACAGAGACTCTACCATTTTAATAGTGTTTTATAAAATAATTAAATAATAATGAAAGCCTATGCATATTTGTTCAACTTATATTTGTTTTTATTTCACTTTATTTAAATTATTGCAATTTTGAATTAATATGTCCACCACTTATGAAATTTAAAAATTATTATTTTTTTCATCACAAAATTTATTATTAATATTGATAATAATTATACATATGCAGAATATTATATTGTTATATAACCATGTAAGTTTGTGAAACTTAACTAAACATAATTCCTAGTATTTTACGAAATTGCTTTTTAGAAGGCCTAGATTTGACCCTTTAAAAAGTGTTGTTAACCAGAAAGGGCAGAGTTTATGCATACATGAGACACACTTGAATTATGCATTTAAAATCTACTGCGATTTATTTGTTGTATACACAAGTGTATTGAATTACTTGTTAACAAACATCATAAATTTGAATTTATAGTTCAGACTCCTGCAGAAATGAGAAAATATGCTAATGGGTGGGGTTTTATTGCAACAATGAACTAGAATCTATTAGTTATTATAATCCATACTGGTCATACATTTTTTAATCCAAACCTTATCATTTATATACAATCTTTTTCATTGACGTTGGTTGTTGTTTTTGAATTTCTTTTGTTCATAAATTTAGTTTACTTTTGTTGTTCGAGATTGTGAATTATTGTCACTTAGCTATCTTCGAATCATTGTTTTTTTTTTTTTTTTTTTTTTTTTTTTTTTTTTTTTTTTTTTTTTTTTTTTTTATTGAATGTTTATCATTTTATCTGCTAGAACAATGCATGACAAATAACAAAATTGTGCTTGATAGCCTAATATCAAATGTTGTTTGTATCTTGAATGGTTTACTGCAATATCACCACCCACAATGACTAAGATGCACTTTGATTCTGATAGATATGACATTGTTTACAAAAGAAGGAAAAAAACGGATAATTAAGTCTGTTAGAAGGTACAGTTGTAACAGACTTATTTAAGTTTGTTAGGGGGTTTAGGGGGGAGTTAGTCTTGTCTTGAGAAGGATTGTAGGAAGGGCTGAGAGAGAGGTCTCTCGGAGTGCTATGTTGGCATCTCTTGTAATCATTCTTAGTCTGGTGTGTGGCTATTGTCCCTGTCACATTAGCAGGATAATAGTCTGTATTCAATAAAGAAGAGTTTTATGTGTTCTGTGTTTATATCAGTTCTATCAAACTGGTATCTAGAGCTATGAAAGGGAGGGGAAACCCGGGGTATGGTGAATACACGAATGGAAGCAAGATTAGATGTCTTGGACAAGATGATCCAAGAAATGGTACGAGATTGTGATATAATTGAGAACGAAACCCAAGATTGCCTTCAAAGGGTGGAGGATGTGCTGCGTGGCTTGACAACACTAGTGGAAAAACTATCTTGTGGGGAAAGAATGATGATGAATATTCCACAGGGAATAACCACACAGATGAACGTAGTAAGGAGGCCACTGACCCTGTTTCTTTTCAGTCACATTGGAGAAAGCTAGATATTCCAGTCTTTGTGGGTGAGGAAGCTTATGGGTGGACTACGCACTTGGAACGCTATTTCAGCTTGAAAGAGGTCTCTAAAGACGAAAAAATGCAAGCTACGATGGTGGTTTTGGAAGGGAAAGCACTGAACTGGTTTCAATGGTGGGAGACATGCAACCAGAATCCCTCGTGGGAGGAGTTCAAGGTGGCAGTGGTACGAAGGTTTTGTTGGGATAATTATTAGGTCTACTTATGTTAGTGTAGTCAGTGGGCCTAAAGTAGGGAGTTGTACGTTGGGTTATCTCTAATTATTGTTCCTAGTTTTGTAGCTAGCAGTCTAGGACAATCTCTTGACCTTCCACTCGGTATTGTATCAATTCTTAATCAATATAAATAGCAGAACATGAGAAGGGTCCTTTAAGCCCTCTAAACATATATTTTCTTTGTTTTAATCTTAAGTGGTTCCAACCAACCATGTTGAAGAATCCTTTTGAAATCTGGATCGGCTTAAACCAAAGTGGCACAGTAGAGGAATATATTGAGCAATTTAAGCAATATGCAGGGCTTTTTGAAAGGAATTGAGCAAGAATATTCGGTGGGAATCTTTTTAAATGGATTGTAGGATGAAATTAAAGCAGAAGTCAAATTATATGACCCCAGTACCTTAGCTGAACTAATGTGTAAAGCCCAAATGGCGGAAGAAAAGATTCAGGTTCTAAAGGAGGCTCTACCGCAGTTACCAAATCTGCGAGTGGTTATAAACCTTATGCCGCCACCAGAAGTTTTTCTACAGATATATAGGGAACTCGACTAATTTCAATGAAGGCAAAGGGAAGAATGTGGAGACAAGCTAGTTCTACAAGTAGTACGGCTGGAACTTAGCATTCAAGAGGGTTCCTTCTAGAAAATTATCTGATTCTGAACTACAAGATAAGCTTAGGAAAGGCCTTTGTTTTCGCTGTGATGAATAGTATGGGCCTAACCATACATGCAGAAACAAACAATTGCACATGTTGTTGTTAACCGAGGAGGACATTACTAGTTTTGGAGAATTTCAAGACAAGACTGAAGACAGTAAAGAGCAGGGAGATGGTACTGAACAAGTTTTGCAGTTGTCCTTGTGTACCATGGCTAGGTTGACAACAAAGAAGTCTTGGAAGCTTTGGGGGAGTATTGGGTCAGAAAGCATGGTTGTTTAATTACTCTATCATTGTCGCTGCTACCACTAATCCTAATTTATCATCATCATCATCATCACTGGCAAGTGACCTTTTCCACTATCACCATTAACCCTGTTTCTCATGATGCCCTTACCATCGCTATCATTTTCATTGTCCCGGTTTTCATTGAGTGAAACACAATTGCCACCTTATCTCTGTCTGTTATAAAGTATTAGTCTGTTATTTATGTCTATTCAATTTTAAAATTATAGCAGCTATATTATACTTGTTTTTTATAATGTCTATATTATTCAATCAAACATTAAATTAGACTTAAAATTTAATTTCCTGTTTCTTTGTATAGTCATATGGAAAAATGAAACTCTGAACTTATTTGGAGCTCTAATGACATGTTATCGTATGATTTAACCTGCCCTGTCTAAAGTAATGAAGCTTGATTTTCTTATCCCTTGATAATATATGAATGGCTGTAAAACTCATCTGGTTATGCATTATTCTTTTGTAGAATTCTTTACCGGAAGCAGCATCACAGTATAGGAAATATGAAGACGCTTTCTTCAATAAAGTTAAAGGTGATTTAAAAATTGATACAATTGATCTTTTGAGCGTTGGTTATGTCTTTTAATTTTTATGATCTTGGTTCAGTATCAAGATTTTGGCAAAAGTAAGGTTAAAGGTTTATGTCAGTGTGTAAAATATGCGACTGTTTAAAAAAATTATGGATATGCTTTCATTTCTTTGGATTGCTCTTTGTACCTATACTTGTTATGTCAAAGCTTATGTTTATGGATCTATTTGGTATTCAATTAATAATTGTTTCTAAAAGGTTTCTTTTTTGCAGAAAGATCATGCACCATTTCTATATTTGGGCATTTCCATGCTTTTATTGTATTTAATTTTTTCCTGTTATTTTTTGGTAGGATAATTTTCTTACCTTGGTAGTCAAGTACTCTTGAGCCTCTCGTCTATCAGTACGAGGATTGCAGATATCTTTTGAATTTATATTTTACTTGTGGAATGAATGTTATCAATCTTATTTTCAATTTATTTTTCTTAGATGAGCTAACACACTGAGTGTTATTAATCTTCAAGTAAGTTGTTGACCATAAAACAACTGAATTGTTTCTGTTCTGTGGTGATCTTTTACATATGGCACTGGTTTATCATCTTATGTCTTAGCCGTTTGCAGATGGATTGATGATTGCAAAGGAGAATCCAGGTTTAACTGCAGGAGTAGCTATTTCTACTGCCCTTTTGGTTATGCGAGGTAACAGTTCTGCTATCATTTTCACATACAAGTAACATATTTTACTTTCGCCTTTCAGTTTTTCTTAGGTTTCATTCTATATTTATGTATCTTGATGCATATTACCATATTGTGGCAAAACCGGGGAAACTAATGCAGGACATGCTCTTTTTCTTTATGTATTCAGATTATTTTCTTGTTTTACTTTTTTTTTGTCTTTAATGTAGTTTCCAGTGTAGTCACATGACATTTAAACTTTTAATGACTAAAAAGTTGGGTTAAGATGGTGACTTGTATAATTTGGCTTAGTCTTGGTAGTATACAATTAATTTGGTATAAATAGCCCTTAAGATATATTTTTCCAACTTTGGCTGTAATTCTGTTTCGAAGCTGCTTTTTTCTATTTTCTATTTTCCTGGCATCTAGTGGTATAAAGACGTGGTGAGGATTTGTACTGAATATTTGTCATGAGTAACGCACGCATCACAGTGAAAAACATTATGTTCAAGCCTACACGGAAAATAAGGAAGGCAAACTTGCCCGTATAGGCAGGAAGGTAGTCTAGAGTAGAAGATCATTGAAGAAGGAGCTTTTCCACCAATCTATAATATCTTGATGAATCATAGATCCTCAAAAGGCACCTGATTTACAACATGAAGACTTCAATGGGTAACTTGTTATTAGTTGATACAATCAAGAATCACAAAATATATGGAAGATGAAATGCCTAATCAAGGATAAATTAAATTCATAATATATTCCAGAAAGCTTTCCTCTTGGAAAATTTCAACAGTACAATGACATTTTAGACACCAGCTTTTGGAATTTTCATTATTAAAAAATAGATTTAATCTACACACACACACACATACATATGTTCTTGACATATTTTGCAATGTTTAATTAAGACTAATCTATTTTTTTAATTGGGTCCTTCCGTCTAACTGCTGTAATAAAAAATTAGTTGTTCAAGTCAGATGTGTTTGTTTGCAATAAAATTGTCTGATAAAGTCTAGAGAAATTTGTGAAAAATTATCTGGGTTGAGTGGAGTTGCAGAGGTGTAAATATTGGTTGAAGAACCTGGTTGAAAAATACTGGATTCAAAACCTGAAGGGGTTAATACTCAATGCAAATCTACATATGTGATGATGATATTGGATTCAGAAACTAAATAGGTCCTTGTGATTTATTTTTCATAATTTCAGGGAGACGAAATGGTTCAATTAAAAAATAAAATCAAGTTAAGAATCTGATAGAAACCATCTGGTATAGAAATATGAAATGAACTTTATATTCACGGAAACTGGTACTGAATTACCAATTTACATAGAACACTGAAATTGTACAACATCATGAACACTACACCCTCCAATTTACCAAGAGCTTTTCCTAGATTTCTCTCTTTACCCCCCTTTTTCCCTTCTACCCTTTCCTTATTTTGTGCTGTCACTTGTAACTATGCTTGCCTCCTAATAAAACATTAAAACTGCTAAAATGGTTGGAAACTATCAACAACTGCTATAATAACTGTTTTATTTACTGCAAAGCCTTATTTCTAGTTTCTCCTCTTATAATGTTTACTTATAAGAGGACTCACAATTAAAAAAGGGAAATTTAGTAAATGTCCGGGGCTTTGCCAGAGTAATTGAGCCTAGAAAATATTGATTGATCGAGTCAGATATTAATCAATTAATGATGCTCGTGGTAGGGATCTTAATTGTTCAAATTTTGGAGGTCAAGACAGAATAATTTCAATGTTTTCAAATATTAAACAAATTAAAAAACTTTGAATAGAGTGAAAGATTTCAAGAATGAACTAAAAATTCAAGTAAAGGGAAACTGATGTAAGACACAGTAAGGGTTTATTATTCGACCTAAGAAAACTGTAGAAGAAACCATTTAAAAATATCTTTGCTTAAATTGTTCTTTTATATAGCCCATGCCATTTATTGATTTGTGTAGCTGACCGATGTAATGTGGTATACATGTCTGTGTTTTTGTTGTGTATCTTTGTGGGAAATGTGATTATTATGATCTACTCTATTTCTCATGATAGGAACCAGTTTTTTCCATGCTGTTTTCTGTATCTCAAGTATCCATTGAGTTTGTATTTGTTTCAATCAAACTGAATTAATTTTTGTTTTTGTAGCTCCAAGAAGGTTTCTATTTCGTCACACATTTGGTCGATTGCAGAGTGAGGAGGTATTACTTGGTTGAACAATTAAGATGCATCACTTTTATCTATGTTCTTACGTACTACTACTTTCAAATTGTGATGCATCACGTGCACTTTCCTTATTTTGTGTCTTGACTTCCTATCAGTTCTGCATTAAAAGTTGTAATAATATTTCTCCATTGCATATTCTGTTATTTCTTTCATCTTTTCACTTGAATGTATATGAAGGCACGGTTTGCTAGAACTGAGAAGAGTGTAAAGGACTTGAACCTCTCGGTGGATTTACTGAAGAAGGAGAGTGTAAAATTGCTTCAAAGGACAGCCCTTGCTGAGAAGGAAATGAAATACGGGCATACCGAACTACAGTATGTATCATTAGTTAAAGAAAGGATCTGTGATTTTAATACTGCTAAGTATGTCAGAAGTTCATTAATTTCAATTTCAATAAATGTACATAGGAGCGCTGGAAACCAATTTCAACAGCTGGCAAAATCAGCATACAAGGTTGAAACCCGCGCTTCTGGTATTGCTATCTTTCTCTCTTCTTTCTTTCAAGTAACTTGAGATAAAATGTAGAATTTAATTAGAATATAATGATAATGGAGAAGTTTTTTTTTTTTTTTTTTGTGATGTCATCGAATCATGAATCACTGTAATTAAAATTATTGACTCTTGTAATAATAACTTCTGATGTCATCTTATACACAAAATTAACAATTTTTTATACCTTATTTTCATTCTTTTTTGTTTAAAAAGAAAATCAGGAGCTCCATCATATCTTTTATTTGCTTTGGCGATTGTGTTATATATATATATATATATATATATATATATATATATATATATATATATTGTGGCCTTGGAATTTACCTTCATTTATCATGCTTTAGATTTGCTAGACAAGCTGCGGTATATACCAAGTCGTGAAGCTCTGGCACTTCGAGCTGAGGCAAGCCAACTATATCTGTGTGTTTCCCCAAATTTCAGTAATGTTCATTTCTTATTGTTTTCTCTCTGCCTCAAAAAATGTGACAGGTTGCTTCTATGGCTTCAAATTTGAAGCGTCAGAGATCTGTGCTGAACAAACGGATAGTGAAGATCAACGAGTTAGGGATTCCTGTATGAATGAATTAATGGACAAGTTGCAGAGACCTTCATTTGATGCACCCATCGCCCAGGTTTTGCTGAATAAACTCACTTTTTAAGTAGATATCTTTACTTATAATACTGACCCATGTCCCGGGGCATTTCTTGTCTTGATTTCAAGCTCACTATGTTTTATGGAATGTTACTATTTTAACAATAAAATAAATTAGGTAATACTTTTCATTAGTATATATCAGTTTGTGTTCTTTTATTTTTTTTACCCAACTGCAAAAGAAAACTTGTTTTTCTCTTTTTCTAATCATCTATTAACCTAAACATCCACTCTATTTTTTCTTTTACTTATATCTTCTATTTATAGGTGGACATGCGAATTATGTATTTGTTTCTAAAATATTAATATAAATGCACAAGAATATTTAGTCCCATCCATATGTATGTGAATGTTAAATATTCTATTCACGGACTAACCTATTATCTGTTTAACATATATTTTTTTAATTTTAATTTTTAGTACTATTTTTTAAATTGTTTGATGTAAATTTGACCTTATGAGTAATGAGTGTAAAGTAAAATCGTGGTTTTGAGATGTTAATAGCACGATAATATCTCATTTATGAATTAAATTTATAACATTTATTGACTATTTTGAAATTCTAACATGCTAATCTCCTGTTTATTTATCTAATAATATATTACGGGATATGCGATAAAGTAAAAACAGATACAATTTTCATTATTTTTACATATGAAAATATCTTATATTTATTAGAAATTGATAAATCTTGACATTTTAATTACTGGTTTAATTATTTCAGTTTTTATTCATGAACTATGAACTTCTTTTAGGTTTTGTTGACTCCGCTTGTCGAAAAAATTATTGTTGCGGATATGGATAAAAATATTTAATCTAATGAGCTTAATGTAGATAAAACTAATTATGAATCTCAAATATCAAATAAAAGGGTTAGGAATCTTTATAATATGTGAAATTTTATATCTTAAAAACCTGTGCAACATCTTGATGGGAAATTAAGCGATAACTGTAAATATTTTAAGAAATAACTTGTGAGTGGTAGGAGAGAAAATGAAACCCCGACTTTATTTTATCACACAAAGATGTGAGAAAAGGTTACATTGTAGAATTTGAGAAAAAAATGGGTTATATCATACTGGAAAATTAAGTTGTGACTATTATGTTATTTGTTAGTATTAACTATTGAGACAAACAATTTAAATGTTGTGATAGTTTTTGTTTTTAAACAATTTTAATGTTTATGCCTTAGTTTTAGTCTATTTTTGTTTAACAATAGAAAAGAAAGATTATATATATATATATATATATATATATATATATATATATATATATAT
>Ga0214543_1010600_pt1 | contig 13538 bp, 9 predicted proteins | sample CNSS2metaG_FD_160094 | JGI IMG/M metagenome (GOLD analysis project Ga0214543, IMG submission 160094) | Root nodule microbial communities from cowpea collected in UCLA plant growth center, Los Angeles, California, USA - CNSS2 | ecosystem: Host-associated > Plants > Roots > Nodule | place: USA...
AGGAGATGGTGTGGGGGTGGGTGGAAGGGATAAAGATGAAACCCGAGTTTTTTTAGTGACTCCAAGGCTGCCTGGAAAGTGTCGTGCCGTGATTCCATGGTTTGTTGGAGGAACTGGTCGCATTGATCTTGAGCCTCCATGTGGGCTTGCATGGTAGTCAGGAGGTCATGGAGGGCTTTGAGTGAATCAGCTGAATCGTTGGTTGAGGGTTTGGGAGGCATTGAGGTGGGCAAATGAAAGCACTAATTTGTTAGGCACAACTTCTATTACCCTAGGTAGAGCTACACATAAGAGAAGACAAAAACATAAAACAACTTTCTTCATTCATTTTCCTAATATCACTGTAGACAATGTGATATAAATACTGGGCACGAGTGCAGTACAATTGGTATTAAATATAGTGAAACTAGGTTTGGGATTAATCTCTTTTGTGTAGAAAATATACATAGGAGCTGTATTTATAATAAAGAAAATATGGACTAAGTCCAAAATACATATGAAGAGTAATAACAATAGAAACATAAAATAAGATAGAGATAAGATATTAATGATATCTTAACAGGGCCCAAGGTCGGGCTATAACATTCAAGAAAACATTTTCTAAAAATAAAAATCCTTCATCCAACTTGGTCCATGGAATTTGCGTTTAGTGGGTTTGTGTATTATGTGGCTCATAACACAATTTCATTATTACATCTTTGTATCATTTGAGTTTACTTTAAAATCAGGTTAAGTCTTGAGCCATTTCAAAAAATAAATGTTCAATGCCCCTTTTCAAATTGTGAACGTAGGGCCTCATCATAAACATGGTGCATACAGGTTTAATCACATGTTAGGTTTGGAGTCATTAAATGATATGACATGAACAACATATCTTTTAAAGACAATTTAGTGATGATTCAAGTTTGCTATGTTCTAGTATTTAGAGTCTTGAGATTGTGAGCCTGCGATTTTGATTTGGACTTGATTCAATGCATTCTTTGGTTTTGAAATATAATGAAGGTTGTGATGTTGTGAAAATGGTGGTGGATGCATGAAAAATGAGAAATTTGGTTGAAACTTGGTGGTTTGGTCTGAATTGGAACCAAGCGTGTGCAACCTATGTTAGTGGTTTAAGTGTTAAGGGCTAATTCTGTTTTTAAAACGGTTAGGGAGTCCACTAAAAGGGATCATGGGTTCTTAAAAGAAAAATAAGGGTGGTCTTGAGGTGGCCGAGGGTTGATTGATTGTTACAGAGAGCATTGAATTCATGGACTTATCCTATGAATATTAGTACCATTTTTACTAGGATGGTGAAAGTAGCTTCTAGTCCATGCCCTCTTTATGTCAGAGGTCACTTATCTTATATCATGTAGTTAATACTGTTGAAGTATTCATATGTAACTTACATGGTTGAGTGGTTGGACTATACTGGAACATATATCTCTTTTGGCTTTTGTTGTTACCCGTGCAATCCCGCTAGTATACTATGATGCAGAGGTATTGGATTTCTTATTTGCATGATGATTTTTTATGGTATAAGGGTGGCATTAGATTTGGGGTATAATAGTTGCATAAAAAGAATTACGTAATCTTAATTCTTCATTAATGATATGTAGGAGCGAGGATTTGTCTTTGTTGGGCCCTAAAAATAATTCTTTTTTGTTTCTTTATAGTGTTAATTTCTTATTATTTTTGGAAAAATTAAGCATTTTGAAATCCACCTCTTTTTTTATATATTTAGTTAAAGGTAGCCTTCGGACGGGCACTGTAGGGTGCTAATATGTTCCCTACACGTCCTAGACTCAAAATCTGAAATTCATATACCTTGCTTTCCATAATAAACTATGGTGACAACTCTATCCATTATTTTATTTTAAAATTAAAATTCTTTATCTTTTTCGGGTTCGTGATCCCGTCACGAATTAGGTTGTGACAAGAGTAAAATTGAAAAAAAAAGCATTTAAAAGGTGAAATTGAAAAATAAATATGGATATAGATGAAACAATTATCTCTCTTCTAATCAAAGAAAATGTCATTTGAAATGAAACTGAAGAATTTTTTTTTGTCTAATTCTGAGGTTTGAATTATAAAAATGTAACAATTTTTTGTTTTATTAACTTTTTTGTTGACAGGAAAAGAAGCAGGAGCATAGATTTATATTTATTGCAGCACAAGGATGCTCTTCCTTTGAGGTTTGGTAATTTTGCAACCACAGGAGAGATTTTGATGGACAAAAGCAAGAGTTTGAATTTGGCAAATCTAGTGCAACTCTGCGTCACCAAAAAAGATCTTTTAGCCGGCAAGGTTCTTCACGCCCAACTTTTCCGTCTCCGTCTTTTCTCTGACACCTTTCTCTCCAACCACTTCATCGAACTCTATTCAAAGTGTGATGAAATTGCCTCTGCCCACATCGTGTTCAACAATATACCACACAAAAACATCTTTTCCTGGAACGCCATTTTGGCTGCTTATTGCAAAACCCGCAACTTGCAACACGCTTGTCGTCTGTTCTTGGAAATGCCTCAGAGGAACACCGTCTCACTGAACACCTTAATCAGCACCATGGTCAGGTGTGGTTATGAACGCCAGGCACTGGATACCTACAATTCGATGATGCTGGATGGAATTAAACCCTCCCACATAACGTTCGCTACCGTTTTTAGTGCTTGTGGTACTTTGTTGGATGTGGACTGTGGCAGGAGAAATCATGGGTTTGTGGTCAAGGTCGGTCTTGAAAGTAATATATATGTTGTTAATGCTCTTTTGTGCATGTATGCTAAGTGTGGGCTTAATGTGGATGCGCTTTGTGTTTTTAGGGACATTCCTGAGCCTAATGAGGTTACTTTCACCACCATGATAAGGGGATTAGCTCAGACAGATCAATTCAAGGAAGCTTTGGAATTGTTTAGACTCATGTTGAGAAAAGGTGTTCCCGTTGATTCTGTTTCCTTGTCCAGCATATTGGGTGTGTGTGCGAAAGGAGAAAGGGACATCGGTATCTGTCATGGTCTCTTGTGTAATGCACAAGGAAAACAAATGCACACACTGTCAATTAAACTGGGATTTGAGAGAGACCTCCATTTATGCAACTCTTTGCTTGATATGTATGCAAAAATTGGGGATATGGACAGTGCTGAGACGGTTTTTGTTAATTTGAATGAGCACAGTAATGTTTCTTGGAATATAATGATTGCTGGGTATGGGAATAGATGTAACAGTGAGAAAGCGGCAGAATATCTTCAGAGAATGCAGTGTGATGGATATGAACCAGATGATGTTACTTATATTAATATGCTGACAGCGTGTGTCAAGTCTGGGGATGTTAGAACCGGGCGTCTAATATTTGATTGCATGCCATGCCCAAATTTGGCTTCATGGAATGCTATACTCTCAGTCTATAATCAGATTGCGGACCACAGAGAGGCAATTGAATTGTTTAGAAAAATGCAGTTTCAATGCCAACATCCTGATCGGACTACTTTGGCCATTATTCTCAGTTCATGTGCTGAACTGGGTCTTCTTGCGGTTGGAAAAGAGGTTCATGCTGCATCTCAAAAATTTGGATTTTATGATGATGTCTACGTTGCCAGTAGCCTTATTAATTTGTACTCCAAGTGTGGGAAAATGGAGTTGTGTGAGCATGTGTTCAGTAAACTGCCTGAACTAGATATTGTATGTTGGAACTCAATGCTAGCAGGGTTCTCAATCAATGCTCTTGAACAAGATGCCTTGTCTTTCTTCAAACAGATGCGACAACTTGGCTTCTTCCCATCTGAGTTTTCTTTTGCTACCATAGTGAGCTCTTGTGCAAAACTTTCTTCCTTGTTTCAAGGTCAACTTTTTCATGCTCAGATAATAAAAGATGGTTTTCTAGATGACATATTTGTGGGGAGTTCTCTAATAGAAATGTATTGTAAATGTGGTGATGTGCATGGGGCCAAATATTTTTTTGATGTGATGCCTAGTAAAAATACCGTTACATGGAATGAAATGATACACGGTTATGCACAGAATGGAAATGGTCGCAGTGCTCTATGCCTTTATAATGACATGATTTCATCTGGTGAGAAACCTGATGATATTACTTTTGTTGCTGTTTTAACTGCTTGTAGCCACTCGTCTTTGGTTGATGAAGGACTTGAAATATTCAATGTCATGCTGCCAAAATTTGGAGTGGTGCCAAAGTTGGATCATTACACTTGCATCATAGATTGTCTGAGCCGAGCAGGGAGATTTCATGAAGTAGAAGTCTTTCTAGATACCATGCCATGTAAAGATGATGCAGTTGTATGGGAGGTTGTGTTAAGTTCATGCCGTATTCATGCTAACTTAACCTTAGCAAAAAGAGCTGCTGAGGAACTCTATCGACTGGACCCCCAAAATTCTGCTTCATATGTGCTTCTTGCCAACACGTACTCTTCTTTGGGAAGATGGGATGATGCACGTGTTGTAAGGGATATGATGAGTGATAAAAAGGTCCTTAAGGATCCCGGTTATAGCAGGAGTGTGAGCAAGAATGATACACAAATCATTCTAGGAAATGAACAATAATCTCATTATGATGGTCGTTGAAATCAAAGCACCTCTGCAGAGACCTCGATCATTTATACAAAAGGGACCTTGTATTCTACTGGAAGATCGATTGTACATCTCATGACAGCGCTTTTATGACTATCAGTTGCTTATTAAACTGGAGACTGATGTCGTCTGAGTGACATTCCCCTTGAAAATTTTCACGGAGAACTTCGGTCACACGATTTAGGAAGGTGGGACTTGAAATTAGTAGTATTAGAGCTTGAGGAGTCTATTCTTGCAGGATATGTTATTTCCTAGGCTATAGTGTATTTGGTGATTTACACCTTTCATGTCACTGGTGAAGGCCATTATGCAGGCGCCCGCTGTTGCGGCAAGGTGGGTTGGATGGGTATTGATTATAACAAGGAGAGAAGTTGGTGTTTTCTTTCATTGGCTTAAACATCAAACAGGTAAATATGTTAGCTCGTGCCCTCTTTAGTCTCTCCAATTATGTGCGTGCCCTCTTTTTATTCTTTTAATTACTCATTTTCAATTTTTTTATCTAATTTATGGAGGTGCATATTACACACTATACTCACATTAGCTAAAAGTTTTCTCTTTCAAACATCGAAATATCCTACCTTTTTTCGTTAAAGAAAGAACCTTAACAGTCAGAAACAAAAAGAAACTAACAGTAAAACCCAATGGCTGAATCATCAGCCAACAAGGGATACATAAAGAAGGGAGGAGGGAAGTAAGAATTTTGCTGTCCATATCTTTTCGGTTGTGTTGACCGTAGGTGTGCTCATTTGATTGCATCTGTCATACTGAGATGGAGTTGTTGCTAGCATTGCGGTGTGTACCTGCAGAGACTTTAACGCCCAAATCAGTGATGGGCAAGGTAAAAATGTACGACCTGTGATATTGATTTCATTATTTTTCTTCTGCTGAAATAATTGTACGACATGTGAAGAGAAACACTCCATCTTTTGTAATAAGCATTTAGGACTTTAACATTATTGTGTGCAATAGAGATTGAATTCTATATCAGCAGAATAAATGTGTGTACACTCAACGATTTAAGGAGGTTTGAAAGTGTATCTACATACTCTGGATCAGAATAGTTGTTTATGTTATTATTTACTAAGTAGCGATGCATCATATATATATATATATATGTGTGTGTGTGTCCGTGTACCTATGTATATATATATATATATATATATATATATATATATATATATATATATATATATATATATATATAGTACAGATTCACATTGCCATCCATGTCTTTGTCTGACTGTAGAATATGAGTCATACACAAATTATAGGCACCAAATCACAGATAAAACCAACAATTTCCGTATAGGAGATGATATGACAATGGAATAGTTGAGATGCATATAATACCATGCTTATGAGTAAAACTATCTACTTTCTACGGCTTAATTACTTTCTATATAGGATTATTTATGAATCAATCTCTGGTGTTAATCCAACAGCTTTGTGCGGTTTTGAATGTCAACGAAAGAAGTGTGGATCGGGACTCGGATGTGTATCGTAACTTGCTTTCTAAGTTGGTTCAAGCTAAAGAGTTGCTAAAGGAATATGTTGACAGGTAAAATATTAGATCTCGGCATTTTGCAATGGTATTTAGTGAACTTAGTGAGTTATCATCTTGCAATGCTATTTAGTGAAAACTCCCTTCTCAGGATCTACGAATATCAGTGGTTTTTTTTTTCCATTCTAAACCTTTTAGTCTGCAGTTGTAAATCTACTAATTCTTTGGCAGTTTAGCCCATTAAGCTCATGAACACATTATTCCAAATTTTCAATTTTTCTAGAAAATGACATCACAAACATCAGAGCAACGTACTAAAAACTTTGGTATTAACTTTAGTCAAATTTGAGGAGGTTTGCCCCAGCCTATTTATGAAGCTTTTTAGACACAGATTCAACATTCCATTCCAAATTTCGTATTTAGAAAAGATATGATTACAAACTTTCTAGTTATACACTGAGACCATTCGTATCAAGGTGTCTTTCTAACTTTTTGTTGAGTATATGGGTAAAATATGTTTCTAGTTTCTTTATAACTTCCAAAGATCAATTTTAGTTTCTCTAAAAAGTTCTAGATTTTCTGTTTCCCTAATTTTGAAATACACTACTTTTAGTGCTCTTGCTACAATCTGAACCGGTTTTTATCCTATAGCAAGCATTCTCTAATCCATTTGAAAGATAAAAAATGATACATTTTATAATCAGAGTGATTGAAAACGGAAGACTTTTTGAGAGACAAAAACTGAATTGCAAAAGTTTTAGAAAGTCCAGAAACACATTTGAAGTTGTAGGAAGAGACCAAGAGCACATTTTACTCTAAATATTTTGTAGCAAGTTATTTTACCACTGATAACAATTAGATCCCATTTGCTCCATAGTGCTTGCAGTACCCTGTGTTTGATACCCATATCCTTTACCTGAAGTATTGTTCCAGTAGATGTTATATTTACCTTGTTTTGTTTTCCTCAGCAAGATCCTGACTCTTTGACATAATCTTTTGCTTCAGGGAGAAGAAGAAAAGAGAAGAAAGGGCTGAACCACAAAAGACTAATTAGGCCATTACACAACAACAATTTTCTAGCCTTTAGTTATGGGGTTTCCTCTGAAATGTAAGAAATGGTATTCTTGACTTGCTCTTTTTTTTTGTTGGTCTTGTGCATTGGGTGAATCGGAGTGGGGCAATTCTATCATCATGGTTTTGTATACTATACTTGATCTATCTTCTTCCATGGTGATCCAGCTAAATCCTACTTTCTGCTCAACCACAATTTACCTGTTTAACACAGTCTTGTGTATTGTGTAATCTTCTCTTTGATACAGGAAGATTAATAAGGAAACTGCATATTAATAAAAAAGCTGCATCACAAGCGATCAATGATTAGAATTAATTTTTGATTATTCCATTAGCATTTTTATTTATGGCATTATATTTCTATATTCCTATAAATAAGCCAACTTTATATAGAGTGGAGGCACGTCAATTTTGAATAATATATTGTAATTCTTCCTGAATTTAATATATCTTACAGATTCTATTCATTCATGGGAATTTCTATAGATTTGTAGTTCTTTGAATAGTTTTATTCCTAGTTCTGCCTACATCACTCTTACATGTATTTTTTTCTTTTCTACCATGTATATTGTAGTTCAAATACACATCCGGGAAAGCATATTATCTGGTAATTTAAATTGAAATTCTTCATACATCAGAATCTCACATTTTTTTGAGTCAATGCCCAGTTAACATCTCGCGTATTTTAGACAAACACGCGTTTTAGATTCTTTATTTCCTTGCAACTTATTGGACTATGGGTTTACACTTAACCGAAAAATGTAAGATCAAGGTATATTGGATAGTGACGTAACATATTTTCACACAAACTTTACAAAGTAATATGGATTTAATTGTTGTTGCAGTCTCAGTAACAAACTGCAAAAGCAAAAGTATACTCATCACTTTATCATATCAAACATATACTTGAGCAATACGCGTTCCGTGTCATTTTGGAGCAACAAAACAAGCCCTGCACGCATTTCTAAAACAAACATTTTCTCGTCAACAAATGCTGTTTGTTGATCTAATAGACCTTTCGTAGGCCTTTAAGAATACTGTTTTGGACTTTTCAGATAAAGTACAAGATCGATTTTTCCAAAACCTATCTAATAGTTAAATATAAGTTTAAATATGTTTTCGGTCTTTCAACTTTTAGTAAAAATTGATATGAGTCTTTCTCATAAATCTTAAACCAATTTAGTTTATTATATCTAGAAATATATAAATTTAGTCATTTAAATCAAATTTTGTTAAATTTATTTGACGTTTTAAATGCGTTTCTTAGTTAACATTTGTACTGAATGTCCCGTCGGTCAACCTGCCCAAGATAATCTTAAGGGGACCACCGGTCTTACGGATAAACGAACACAGCCACGTAGCATCGTTAAAGAATAAGACCATCGGTGAAACGGATAAAATACAAGACCATCGGTCAAACGGTTGAACATATAAGTCATGACTTAATCATTTTCGTATCCATCGGTCCGTCGGTAAAGAAGCAGCGATGGACCTCCTAACCTGGAGGGCCCATCGGTTCATCGGTAAAACAACAGCGATGGACCCTCTAACCTCGATGGCCCATCGGTTCGTCGGCAAAACAACAGCAATGGACCTTATGAGAGCATCCGTCGGCTGATCGGTAAAACACATTGTTAGCTTGTCGAAAGCATAACGTCAATAACCCAGCCAAGCGGCCATCGGTCGCACGGTTAAATAACTTAAGCCCATAATTATCGGTTAAATGAGTCAATAATCTTAATTAGGGTCATTGGGCCGTGATTAAGAAACCCTAATTACAGGCCCATGTCGAAGGCTATAAATAGGGCCCAAAGGTAGGTTGGTAAGGATCTTAATTTCGCATTTATTACAGCTGATATTCTGATATACCGACCGGCCCTTCCTGACTTAAGCATCGGAGTACTTTAGACAGGTACCCCGATCGTCATCCCAACCGATCGAGCTAAGGAGCGGATTTCGCTGAAGTTACTGGAGAGGAGAAAGATAACGCGAAGTGAAGAGATTCTTTTAGTAGGCTCTTGGTCCCTACCCCGAAACAACATTGAATCAAATATGGGTCAAACAATGTAAACAAATTAAAATACTATAATAAAATGTGTTTAAAATGTCAAATAAATTTAACAAAATTTGATTAAAAGGACTAAATCTATGCGTTTACGAAATTGAAAGACTTTAAAATTTTGAAGAAAAACTAATTCAAATTTTAAGTAAAAATTATATCTATTAGACACTCACTCTTTTGTTTATAACCTGAGGCATGTGCTCCCGAGGAGGAATCTAGTGAAACACCAGAGGAGCCTCCATGACTCAAGGGCAATAGTTTACAGGTGTAGATTAGAGAGTAGGGTCTTTTTCTTGTAATTGTCATTCCTTTCTTTTTATTATGCTATTCCTCGTTTTTACATGTATGGATGGAATTATTTGTTTTCCAAATTTATTTTTTATATAATTTTTTTTTAAAATTAAAATAATTATTTTACTAATTTTTATCATTTTAGTGATTGTTTATTTAAATTTTAACAAGTTTTTTTTATTTGAATATTTTTTTTATCTTTTAACATTTTTTTAATTAAAAAATTAACTACAAAACAAATAAAAATTATTTATAATTAAATTATAAAAAATATTTATTTTTAATTCTATAATTGTAATAATAACACCAATAATAGCTTTATTGTATTTTATTATTATAAAAAATAAACACGCATGTTGAGAATTCTCTTTTTTATGTTCATATTTCTTTTCGATTTTTCAATTTAAATATTATTTTTTAAAGATAATATAATTATTTTATTAGTATTATTTTTTAAGTGACCGTATGTTTAAATTTACTTATTTTTTTAATTGACCATTTCTTAAACTGAACTATTTTTTAAATAGAAAGGTATCTACAAAATAAATCAAAACTTCATAAGTAGTATTTTCTTTGAAAATTTAGCATCTTGCAATTTTGTAAAATTATCCCTAAAATTATTGGGACAAACTATATAACTTTTCCCATTTAAAATTGTACAATAGTAATTTTTAAAATTAAACTCTAAAATTCTTCTCCAAATATATTGAAATAATTCATACAGAATTTCCCAGATTAAAGTCATTTAAAAACATTCTGATGAAAATATTCAATACCACACAAATAAAAATTTTATAAAAGAGAAAAGCTGAAAAAGAAATGTATATTTAAATTCAAAGGAAGTATAACTTCATGAAATTTTCTGAAAAAGATCAGAGAGTGTTGAATTATTTACAAAATCACATACACTATTCAACAGAAGGTGAAACTCACAAAACTCCAACAATATTCTCAAAAGTCAAAATTTCACGTATGAATACAAACCAAGGAACATGAACATCCAATGTATGAACAACAAAATTCAACTGCAAAATACTGGAATGTATATATACATGCAACAATGCATCCAAAAGGGGCAACACAAGCCACTTCTTCAGATAACTTCTAACAGATTAACACTGTGGTACAGTACAAAAGATATCAGCAATGTCTAAACCCTCTGGAATATCGAATTCGAACAAGTCACTGTTACAAAAATCGTTCTTCTCTTCCTCCGTGCCACTTCTCAAATAGTTGGATGATGAATTCAACTGGTTTGAACTTGACTCGGGCGTAGGCATAGCCGAGTCATACCCCTTCTTCTGCTCTTCATTTTTCAGGGAATGCACCAAAACATGGTTATAATTACCTAACAAATCAACTTGGTTTTGTTGCAAAACAAGGTTCTCATCACCCGAAGGAGAATTTGAGCAGCTAAAGTTTTCCATGGCCACACTTTGAAGCTGAGTTATGTCCAGTGGTTGAGCAACTTGGTTTTGTACATAATTGTGTGAAGCCAAATTTTGATTCTCTATAAGAGAGAGTGTAGCAGCAAGGTTTAACAACCCTTGGTTCATCAAAACTTGAGCTCCTCCTAAGAAGCCTTGCATGTTAAGGGAGGGGTTCAACACTGACCTTAAAATAGAGGACATGTCAAGTAGGTCAAGGCGTGGGGCATGTGTAACTGGATCAATTCCCATACGAAGAAGCCTCTTTCTTATGTGTGTGTTCCAATAGTTCTTTATTTCGTTGTCTGTTCTTCCTGGCAACCTAGCTGCTATAGATGACCATCTAAATAAACCAGAAATTAACCATGTTATATATTGATCAGAAACTATACCATATAAGAAAATCCAAAATTGAAGCTTAGGTTTTTTATTAGACAGATCATGATAAATATGAAGGAAAATGGTGATAGAGTTCTTACTTGTTTCCCATGATACTGTGCAACTGAATAATCGTATCTTCTTCCTCTAAGGAGAATCTTCCTCTCTTAATATCAGGTCTAAGGTAATTTGTCCATCGAAGGCGGCAACTCTTGCCACACCTTTGTAGACCTGTAATCAGGTAACATGGTCAAATGTATACGTTAGTTGTTTTGATGTTCCGATCTCAAATCTGACGATAAGAATTACAATCACGATAATAGAGGAAAAAATATTTAAACTGTCTTAAACTTCGACTTCTAAATGATTGAGATTGGTAAATAATAACTGAGTAGATAGAACAAGAAAGCCGTGTATATGTCGAAAACATGTTAGGGTATAAACAAAAGTGGTGTGTCTCAAACTCAAGGTCAACCCAAGCAATATTTTGTTAGGACAATTTGAAATATATAACAACATTTACATCTTTTGGAAACAAAAATGATATCTTCTAATCTTTTCTGTAACAAAACAATGTGTTATTAGTAAATGCTAATGAAGAGGGAGGGAGAAGGAAATAACAAACCAGCAGTTTTAGGTAGGGATCTCCAATTGCCTGGTCCATGATTCTGAATGTAGTTGATGAGTTTAAGGTCTTCTTCTGGTGTCCATGGACCCTTCTTGAGTCCATTCTTGTCACAGCAAGGTGCTCTTCCCATTTTCAAAGTATATGGATGAAAAGTGCAGTACGGTGCAAGAAGGTTCCAATAAGCCAAAAGGGTTTCTTACCACAAAAAGACACAAAAGTGAAGTTCTGTTGCTTGTGGTGATGGATGAGACGACAATGCTTTTATAGCAGAGGAAAGCAGTGTTAGATGTTCAAAGTCAAAAGGATTTGGCGCCGACCATGTGACACATGTCTCTCTCAGGCTCAGCCAAGATACTCATCAATGCGTTATGTGTGTTATAATATACGTGTATTGTACATACAGTAAATTGCATTCAGGATTTATATACGTCATGTGTTTGATATCTAAACAAAAACAATGTCTTAGATAAGTATAAGAGATTATCATATATCATAAGCATTTAATTATGATAAGAATGGTTAAGAAGTTCACTTTACTAGTTCAACTTGACATACGTAGAATATACTTGCATCCATGTACGGTCTACGTATGTGACACGGCACATGAAGCAAGGCACGTGACATTGTAGGACAGAACAGGGTTAACGAAATTCAAAACTGAAAAGGACATGAAAGGGAGCTGACTTTTTCCATCGTAAAAGCAGTGAAGAGAAGAGAAGCAGGTTGAAAACGATTTTTGAAGTTTTTTGCTTGACCTTATAGGTTTTACGTATTGTGTAGAATGATGGACGGTACGGTTGTTAAATCTCCTTAACAACATTTGCAGAAAATATGCTCCACTCTTTGTCTTTCACTACACTGCTTCCCTGTGGGTTTCGTTTGACTAAAGTTGTTTATGCATCAAACTTCTACAAGGGTGTGAAGGGAAGAGAATGGTTTCAAAAAGTCACTAATATCAAATTTATCACGTTTTCTTCTTAGTGTCTATGGTGCTGTTATCGTTAACTTAGTAACAATTTTCCACGTCAGAGGATTGTATTTCTGAAAGGTAAACTTAGTCCAATGATCATGTTCAATTGTAATTTTTTTTTTCCACTTTGTTTCACACGTTTTAGGCAAAAGCACCATTCTAGTGCAATTTTTTTTTTTAAATTATCGAAATTGATAGATTTGAAAAAATTACAAAAATAGATAAGTTGTGATAAATTAACACAATTTCATTATATAAAAAAGTCAAATTAACACGATTTTAATTTAAAATATTTATAAAAATTCAAAGTAAGATGATTTTAATTTAAAGCAAGTTAAACCGAAGTCATATTACATTAACACACTTCTACAAAAATTAAACAAAATTCGTGTTATCATAATACGACTTGAAAATAAATTAAAGTCGTGTGATCTATATATTATTTCAACTTAAAAATGTATACTAAAGTCGTGTCAGACACGGTTGCACATAGAGATGTCAAAATGGGTTTCAACCCGTGAGTCAACCCGGCTCACCACGGGTTCGAGTCGGGTTGGGTTGAGAAAAATTCAACTTTTTCAAAAGTGGGTTGAACTCAACCCGGCTCACTTAACCCACGGGTTAAACGGGTTCGAGCCGGGTTGAAGGTG
>Ga0214543_1010608_pt1 | contig 13531 bp, 12 predicted proteins | sample CNSS2metaG_FD_160094 | JGI IMG/M metagenome (GOLD analysis project Ga0214543, IMG submission 160094) | Root nodule microbial communities from cowpea collected in UCLA plant growth center, Los Angeles, California, USA - CNSS2 | ecosystem: Host-associated > Plants > Roots > Nodule | place: USA...
CAGCACCTCCATCTTCTCTCTACGCACCTGCAACACATAAGCATGGCAGCACCACCTTCGAGCAGCCAAGTCGCCTTCAAACGCGAACAATCTCCATGCTTGACTCTGCCACCAACATCAGTTCACGCTGCACCACTCACACCAGAGAAACTGCATCTGTAGTAGCCACCGTAGCCATCGCGAGCCAGAACCATCATCTTCCACCAACAACACATTCGTTCACGAACTACAACGTTCACCATCAACATGCATCTGCACCTCACATCATCTCTGCACCACCGCGCAGCAGCGCCTACAACCTCCATCTCCCGTGCTTGAAGACGATCCAGATTCGCGCAGCCACCACGCTCAACCTCGCACCATATCTGCATCGTCACCGTCTGGACCTCCAACCATCACTGTTCGAGCAGCAAAGGAGCAGCCGTCATTGCCATCTCCATCTCCATTGCTCCTGCAGAAACCCTAATTCTGGAGAGAGAAAGTGCACTGCCACATGTCAGCATCTGATAGGACAATCAACTGGTCAAAATTGGTCAAATATGGTCAACTGGTCAATGGAGTAGTCAATTCTGGTCAAAACTGTAAAAAGGTGAAATAAGAAGGGCAGAATTGGAAATTTGACAGAAATTAAGTTGCTAATTAGTTAAATAAAGATAAAATTAAATTTAATAAAGATAAAAGATTTTAGCAACCGAACAGATAAAGTCCAAGTCCAATTGAAGCTTATATAAAGAAGCCTAAGGGAGCAGAAGAAGGACACTTGAGAACTCTCTGGTTTTGGTAGATACCGTCCCACCACATCTCTCGTTTTTTCTTTTCCTTTTATTTTCTTTCCTTCATCATATTATCATGTATTCCATCAAAGCCATGTAGGGCTAAGCTTTTAGGGTTGATTCCACTGTATTTTCTTAATTAGATTTCTGAGGTTAGATGAATTAATTTATTTGTTCTTTTGATTCTTGTTGAGATTTATTTTTCATCTATGTCTTTTAGTTCTTAATCTAGTTAAAGCAATGATTTTTACATTATAGCAAGTTAGCATAGTGTTAAATCTAAAGAACATAACAATTATATGAGTCTAAGGGTTTTTGAATTTTAATTAAGAAGTTACTTTGATTAATTTTTAGAAACTTTCATATGATTGCATGGGTTTTTGCTAATAATTGAGAAGTTACTTTGATTAGAGGTAGAAACTTAGATTAGAATTAATCAAGAAGCTACTTTGATTAATTAACTTTTTACTAGATATAAGGTCTAAAGAATAGACATGATTAAGACTAGTAATGTTTAATTGAGAAGTTACTTTGGTTAAAATTACTAGGACTAATCTACAAAGTTCTTGCTTTTCATTGAGAAGTTACTTTGGTTAAAAGTGAGGTCGTCAACAAATTAATTAAGAAGTTACATTGATTAATTTGAAATCTTAAACAAGAAATCAATAACAATAATCTTTAGAAAACCAATGATGAATCCTATTTTGAAAGAGTTGTGGAATTGACCTATTTTCTATTACTGAGTTTACAATCTTTTATTTCCGTGTCATTTTCTTTGCATATCAAAACCCCCCATTTTTATAGTTGCTAGTTTTAATTGCATTTTTATAAGAATCAAATATTTGAGATCAATTCCGTATTCGTTGTGAGATGACTCAGGGTTATCTTAACCCTAACTATTTTGTTCACTACTAACTTGGCAACACTAAAGTTGCTAAACTTAAATAGTATTTTCTTTATTTTGATTCTTATTCATTTATTTAACTTTTTCTTTATTTTATTTTATTTATTTATTTATTTATTTTAACGCATCTACGTTTAATAGAGTTTGAGTTTTTTTTGTAGTCTTTAGTTGTTTTCGATATTTCTAGCAAAATTTTTGTTTTTGTTTTGATTAATAATTTCTCTTTAGAAATAGTTTGAGATTAGTTGGGAAAACTCTAGCTAGGAAATACTTGGTATTTAAGTTGTCCATTGTGACGCACCTCTCTTTCTTGGGAGTGAATCCAACAACATCTTAAATTCTTTCTTTCTTGAAATATTTTTACAAAACACTAACAAGAAATAAAAAAGAAATAAAAAAGAAAGGAACGTCTTCAGACTGCGTAATGCATGACCCGAGCCAACCTGGGTAAAATCTATCAATTGGATCCGGAACTTGAGCAGAACTTACGCAAAGCACAAAGAAGACTTGAATTCGGGTGTTCTATTGAGAGAACACCTTCTACATCTGAAGCTACTGCAGAAATAATACCTTCACCCCCTCCATTCACAAACATATCTTTTGATTCTTCATCAGATCTAGATCTAAACATAATGGAGGAGAGAACCATCAAACAGTTGGCCACATCCAACAATCCCATCATCAACAACAACATCCAATATCCAAAAGGGCAGTGTGAGCTCAAGACCGACCTACTAAAGGCCTTGCCACAATTTCATGGGTTATGAGGAGAGAATCCACACAAACACTTGAGGCAATTCCATATGATCTGTGAAAACTTTAGATCTCCCACGATCGAGTTAGAAACCCTCAAAATGAGAGCTTTTCCTTTTACTCTTCAAAGAGCGGCACAGGATTGGTGGTACTACCTTTCATTGAGAATCACTAATTGGGCAACTATGCAAAGAATTTTTCTTCAGAAATATTTTCCTGCATCTCGAGTGGCTACTGTTCGTAGAGAAATTTATGGAATTAAGCAGCGAGAAAGAGAAACCCTTAGTGAATATTGGGAAAGATTCAACAAACTTTGTGCATCTTGTCCTTAGCATCAAATGCAAGAGCATTCCCTCATTCAATACTTTTATGAAGGAATGAGTTCATCAGACAAACAATGGACAGATGCTGCAAGTGGAGGATCTTTTCTGGATCAATTGCCACAAGTTGCTAGAGAGTTGATTGAACGAAAGGCAATTGATAGCCAACAATATGAAACAAGAGCAAATTCAGTAACGTCGTTAAGGGGAGTTCACAAAGTTGAGACTTATGCAGCAAATGAAAAAAAGATGGATGAAAGAATAGTTGGGTTAGAAAAGAAGCTTGATGAGATTGCAAGCTTGTTCAAAACTTCAACTCCAAAAATAACAAAGGTGTGTGGAATTTGTACTTCAACAAGCCATTATAATGATGAATGCCCTAGCTTAACATGAATTATTGTGGAGGAACCATCTCAAGCTTTTGCTGCCAACATGTTTGGAGGAAATAGAACATCTCAAAATAATTATGACTTGTCCTCCAATATGTGCTTGAGTTCTGTCATTCGTCCCCTTGTGGTAGACATTATGACACACAAAGAATAGGTAGGAAGTGTTAGATTGTGGATTATATTGGCCTACTATCTTTAAAGATGCATGAAGGGTGTATGAAAATTGTAAGCAATGTCAAAGAGCAGCAAAATCCATTACAAGGAGGGACGAGATGCTTCAACAACCCTTGATTTTTTGTGAGGTATTCGATATTTGGGGTATTGATTTTATAGGTCCTTTTCCTCCTTCTTCTGGATTTTCTTATATTCTGCTTGTTGTAGACTATGTCTCCAAATGGGTGGAAGCCATAGCTACAAGGACTAATGATGCTTGAGTTGTTATGAGTTTTGTTAGGTCTAATATTTTCAGTAGGTTTGGGATACCACGAGCCATCATCGGTGACTAGGGGACTCATTTTTGTAATAAACTGCTTGAGAACATGTTGAAGAAGTATGGGGTGACACATCGCGTTGCTACACCATATCACCCCCAAACTAATGGGCAAGCAGAGATCTCTAACATGGAGATTATAAAGATACTAGAGAAAGTAGTGAAGCCTGGTCGAAAGGATTGAGCCATAAGATTGGATGATGCACTTTGGGCACATAGGACAACCTACAAAGTACCTATAGGTATGTCACCTTTTAGGGTGGTTTTTGGAAAGGTTTGTCATCTACCTATGGAGATTGAACATCGGGCTTATTGGGCCGTGAAAGCCTGCAACATGGATTTGGAAGAAGTAGGGAAAGAGCGGAAACTTCAGTTGCAAGAACTAGAGGAGATTAGGCTTGTGGCCTATGAAAATTCAAAGTTCTACAAAGAAAAGACCAAGCAATTCCATGACCAAAAGCTTGCTAGGAAGGACTTTAAGGTAGGCCAAAAGGTGTTACTATATAAGTCCAGGTTAGGTCACATGAGTGGTAAGTTACGCTCCAAATGGGAAGGGCCATTTATTATTACAGAAATATTTCCTTATGGAGCAGTGGAGATCAAGGACGAAACTTCAAACAATGCTTTCAAAGTTAATGGACATCGTCTTCGGATATTTAATGAAAATTAAGATATGCTGAATAAGACGATGGATGAGATGAACTTGGCTTCTCCCTCATACCTTCAACCTTGAGGAGCTAAGTACCCTTCATACTTTTTCTTTGCATTTTATACATATTGAATACATTGAGGACAATGCATGGATAAAGTGTGGGGGTGTGGGCAGAAAAATTTATTTTCCCCCTTTTCTGATTTTGTTTTCTATTTTTTTTGTTTATTTTTCTTTTCTAATTTCGTTTGCTTTAAAAAAAAACAACAAAAAACAAAAAACAAAAAACAAAAGAAAAACAAAAGAAATTCCTGCTTTCAATAAAACATGTTGACATTGGATTTTGGGATTTGATTCACTAATTGGAACGATAATAATTATGGGAAAATAAGAGTCATGTGCTATGAGTGTATTATTTTTGTAATTTACTAATTGAGTTGATTTGAGAGTTTCTAGAATAAATCTTTTGTGAAAGAGTTTTGACCTTGTGAGTTTTCAGCTTTATTGTAAAGGATGGACTACCATGTGTCACTCCTATTTTTCTTGTGTGACTTGCTCATGTTTTGTTTATACTCGAAATGTTTAACTTGATTCTTTTGTTTTGCATCTTAGGTGAATATGCATGATTTGATATGACTGAGGTATTTCTTGTTTTTAGCTACTTGGCCAAATAAGCTAACCATGACAATAATCCATTGGTAGACCCTTTGAGCTTTAAACCTCTTTTTTTTTCTTGTTTCGAGTATATTGCTAAACTTTAAAAAGAAAAAGATCATGTTTTTCCTTATCTTAGGAAGAAAGAAGGAGCTAGTGGACTATATTAAGATTGGTTGAGAAATAAAGTGTGGGTGTGAGTATTTCCCCCACAAAGTTATAAAAATGGCAAAAGGAAAAATTTTGATGATAGAGTGTTGAAATGAAAAATGATTACTTTCTGAAAAAAAAGAGCAACAAAGGATAAAAGAAAAAAAAAAATAAAAGGAATTGTTTTTGAAACTATGCTCTATAATTCTTTCTACCTTACTATTTCAAAAACACTAAAATCCTAAAAAAGTTTCCTACCTTTGCCTTGGCCCCGTTATAACCTGTGAAAAGTCCTCATGATTTTTGAATACATGTTTTCTGAAAGCTGTGAATATTAGAGTCTTGATAAGCATTAAGAGTGTTTACTTGCATGGGTATTTTGAGTGGAAACACAAGCCAAAACACTTGAGGGAATTTTGGTGAGAAAATATACATTTAACTTGAGTGTTTCTCTTTTATATTTGATTATCTTGTAAACTCAAAAGATTAACTCATGTGTGAAAAATAGAATCTTTCTGTTTGTATGTGCATGACAACATGATTTCTAGAAGATTGATCTGTTTCCATTTGTATTCATTCCTTTAATCCAGTGAAGATATGGAATAAAATACCTCAGAATAAAGTTTTGAAATTGTTCAATTTTGCCTAGTAGTGCAAAAGGATAAGTGTGGGTGTGTGATGAGTTCAATTTTTTGCCCTCATTTAATGTTTAAATTTGGGGATTTAATAGATTTTTTGTGCTTAAGGATTAATTTAATTAAGATTTGTGATTATTGGATTTATTGAGTACGTAAGGTAAAAATGGAGTAAAAATTGATTTTAGTTGCATAAAATATTATTGGATATTCTAACGTTTGTTAATGTAGCTGAAGTTTAATTTGGGTCATTGATGAGTCATTATTTTCCTCCATTCCACTAGCCTTTATGTACCCATTTGATAGTTGTTCAGTGCTTAATTATTCATCATTAGAGTGTTTTTCATCTGTTGGGCTTTATTGGGCCACTGTTCCGAATTTGGACTAATTTCACATTATTTGGCCTAATTTTCGTTTTTAATTATTTTTAGGTATTTGGGTGAAGCAATTTTGGAGCTTGGACATTAATACCTAGTTGAAGAGAGTCACCACATCATTGCCACATCATTTCCACGTCATCTGAATGAATTGGCCAACATTTGAGACCTAATAGTGGCATTTTTGTAATTCTGAGTGGCAGAGTGGCAATTTTGTAATTATGAGTGGCAGATTTGATGTGACCACGAAATTTGGTCTTCTAGCATGCAACTAGCCACTCACTCTTCTTCTCCACTCTTCTCCAACCTCCATTTTCGTTTTCCAAGCTTTGGTGGGTGTCCATGGAGGTGCTCCACTCGTTTTTGATGTTTTTGCACTAGTTTTTGACATTTCTATGCACATTTGACAGCACCCATTGTGGGATTTACGTTTTGAATTTGTTTTCTAGCTTGGACAGCTCATTTTGTGGATTTTATTGACTTGGAACAACACCCATTGATGGGGTTTTCAGATTTATATATCACAACACCGTTTTACTTTCCATTGAAGCTTTGAAATCTCTCTTTTGCTCTTGATTTGCGTCTTTAAGAATTCATAAGTTAGGGTTTTTGATTTTTGATGTTCTGTTTCAGATTTGAAGTGCTTGATTGTTCCATTTTGATGTCTAGCTAAGCTTTTCATATTGATTCCTTGAAGAAATTCAATTGAAACCATGAGGTTGATGTTTTGCAGTGCACTCCAATTCCTATTTTCTCTTCATCCTATTCAATTTCGTAGCTTTGAATGAAATGGAATCTGTGATGCTTAATCATGGGGCCATGTTTTCCACAATTTCATAACCTTTGTCATGCTTAGTGAGTTCGGGTTTTGGCACAGTTGCTTAATCTGTGTGTGTGAAATTGAAAGAAGGATGTGTGCTATGCTTAATGGCATAATGAAGTTGTGGTAATTTTCGCATAGTTGATTAATTCGGGTTTCATGAGAGTAAATTGGATAAGGTAATTAATTTACTAACCTGTGATTGGTGGATTTTTAGTGGAATCAAGGAATCAAAACATTTTGAATTCTTTTTAATTAAGTTTCGCTGTTTCGCTATTAGAATTTAGCAATTTTGTGTGAATTTGCCAAACCCCCCCTCCCCCTCCTCTGTGTTATTGTTGTGTTCATCTGGAAATTGAAGCTTTGAACGAAAATATTTGTCGTTGGGAGACAACTTGGTTCAACTTTCGTATACTGCATTTAACTATTTTAATTTGGTGGGGTACGACCTTTATCAGTCATTAAAAGTGTGGATTTGAAATATTCAAAGTTACAAAATAAGTCCAAAAATCAGAAAATTATGGAAAAGAATAATTCAGGAGCTAAATGCACCCCCAATTTTATTTTACACACTCCTCCTACAAGTGGACCACAAAAACCTGTTATGCACCCCCAGTTTTTACTAAGTTGCACCCTTTCTACCACTTAAACACCATTCAACCAAATCATGTCATCTGACAATCCTCCACTAATTAATCTGGCCAACCACATGATGACACGTGTCATGATCCTTCACTCACTAAACTGACCAACCATACACTGCCACGTCACCATCTCCCAAAATGGAACCCTAATCCTAATCTTTCTCCTCTCCCACCATCACCATGCCGGCAGCCATGGCATCACCCACCGACAACCACACCATCATCTTCTCACGGAGCAAGCAGCCATGGAAGCTTTGACGTCGGAAAAACTCAACCATTGCAGCCACCATCTTCGTGCAGAACCGCGTCGGAGTCCACTATGGAAGCCATTGCACCTGTAACCTCCGTCTTCTCGCATCTTCCGCATCGCAGCTGCAACACGCTTTCATGCAGCCACCGTTCGTAAGCAGCACCTCCATCTTCTCTCTACGCACCTGCAACACATAAGCATGGCAGCACCACCTTCGAGCAGCCAAGTCGCCTTCAAACGCGAACAATCTCCATGCTTGACTCTGCCACCAACATCAGTTCACGTTGTACCGCTCATACTAGAGAAACTGCATCTGCAGCAGCCACCGCAACCACCGCGAGCCAAAACCATCATCTTCCACCAGCAAAAACGAAAAGCTGATTCCAACAAAAAAAATAAGGTTTAATTCATGTCTATCAAGGTTAGAACCCGTGACCATACCAATTCAATGCACAACCATTGAACCAATTTGTGTTTCTTGATAATTATGATAATCCTATGATTATACTATCACTCAACAGGTTCAAGTCTATTATTAAAAATAATAATAAATCAAATACACACGATTGGCATACATAGGACTTGAACCCAAGTCTTGTCACACAATTAAGCACTCTCAACCACTTGAGCAAGTACTTTTCCACATCATACCAATTAACATTTTAATGTCATCAAGGTTCCCACTACCCGCATTTATTACTTAATTAATTATTTAATTAGTTAAATTTCACGGGTCTTACAAAGATCCTTTTGAAGATTAAGCTTTAGTCTGTTAAATTTGTAAATAACATGTTAAATGTAATGTGTTAGTGTTATATCTTATTGGTAGGCTATATGACATAGGTTAGATGTCTTGTGTGCCTTAGTGTGCTTTTTTTAATCTGTTAAAATGGGTTTTAACATTAAAAGGCTTGTTGTATATAGTTTCTTGTTTGAATGCATTCAGTCAGTTGAATTATTTTTCAATCGACTAATTTCACTTAAGTCAGGTGAAATCAGCTGACTGTATGGAAAATTCAATCAACTATTTTCACTTAAACTAGACTATATAACTTGTGTTTTCGCGAGCAGAGGTGAAAATCTGAGTTTTTGAGCACAAAACATTGTCATTCATCTCTGAAAAGCTCTCTCTCTGCAATACATAGTTGCAACTCGTGTTTTGAAGATCTTGGTTGATCTTGGAGGCATTTTGCTTGTGAGTAGCTTGAAGAACACATGTATGGTTGGATTGGGACAACCACCATCAGGTTTGGATGTTCTTGTGCCTCTGGTTGGTTTGCCTGATGTGATTTCAGGTCTGTCAGTGTGATTCTTGCAGGGTGTGTGTCTAGATTTTTGTGTGAGTAAAAGATCTTGTGAGTTTTGTTGTTCAAAAGTGTAATCTTGGTGTGTGATTTGTAAAACTTTTGAATATAGTGGAAACCAAGCTCAGGTTGTCCTGGTAAACTGGATGTAGCTCTGTGATTGAGTGAACCAGTATAAAAACAGTTGTGCATTTCTCTTTCCCTCATCTCACTCTCTTTGAAACTCTTTAAAAAACTCAAGATAACCAAGTAATTTGATCTTTGGTGTGATTTAATGCGTTCTTGTGTAATCTGAGGCTTTATACTTGTTATAAATACTGTTTGGGACAAGTCTTGTATGTAAAAGATTGTTGTTTGAGTTGAATTTACGAATTCTACATTCTGCATAAATCTCCAGTATTTTAGCCGACTGATTTGTCCTTTTAATCGAATGTTTCATAGCATCAAGAACAATTTAGTCTGTTGTTTTATATTTTAATCGACTGAGAGTGTACTGGTCTGTTGCATTTACATCCAAACTTTCCAGTCCATTATATTATAAAGCCAATTCACCCCCCCTTCTTGGCCAAACTCACCATTTCAAAACTAACAGTTAGAGCTAAGAACATAATTTCATTTACACTAACTTTGGATGAATTTTACAAGGTTTCAGTTTGCGAATCTGCAAAAGAGATGTGGGACGTTCTAGAGGTGACACACGAAGACGTTCTACAGGTGACATACGATGGAACTAATGAAGTCAAAAGATCCAAAAACAATTCTCATTCAGGAGTATGACATGTTCAAGATGAAAGCTGGGAAAAGCATCTACGATGTGTAGAAAAGATTCACTCACATAGTGAACCATCTACTAGCTTTGGGGAAAATGTTGAGCAAAGAGGAACTAAACATAAAGATTTTAAAGAGTCTAAGTAGAGCATGACAACCCAACTGCTATATCTGAATCAATAGATTAACAAGCATGAACATGACAACCTTATTTAGGAAATTAAGAGAACGTGATTTAGAACTTGGAAGACTCAAAGAAGAGGAAGAAGGAGAAAGAAAGCACAATGTAGCCCTGAAAACTGTTGCGAAAGCAATGGACAATCTGAGGAAAATTATGATAATGAAGTGCCAAATCTAGTGGTGAAAAGATTTTCAAAGTTCTTGAAATACAAGAACAAGATTAACAACAAATATGCTAGAAATAGAAAATCATCAAAGAAGCAAGAAACACCTACTACTCCAATCTGGTTTGAATGTGCCAAAACTTGCCACATTAAGCACAAGTGTATTGTCCTCAAACTAAAACAAAAACTAGAAGAGTAGAATGAAGTAACCAACAAGCACAAAAAGAAGAGGTGTACATTGCTTGGGAAGATAATGATTCAAGTACCTCAAGTAAGTCTACTGAAAGTCTTGAAGAGGAGAAAAACTTATGTCATACGGCTAATACCGAATCATCAAAAAGTAGTGTAAGTAGTAACTCTTCCATTAATGAAAACAATTAGTACCAATTACTTTATGCACTTAACGAACTGCATGAGAAAGCCATAAAATTGCAACAATCAAATAACAAACATAAAGGAAAAAATAAGTGGCTAGAGAATAAGCTAAAATAGTTAGAGAAAGAAAATAAAAGCTTGAAAACTAGCCTAGAAAAACTAGAAAGAGAACAAAAAAAAACATATTTGTAACTATAAGAATGGTATTCCAAATTGTGATAAGTGTCCTAGGCAAAGTAGAAAGAATAAAGTACTTAATGAAAACCCTTTTTAAGTTTACACTAGTAAAATCAAATCTGGATGTTATTCTAAGTTCTCATAGAAGTGTGCTAAATAAGGAGGGTATAGGTTATACTAGGCAGATTAATCAATTAAAACATAGGAACTTCCTTAGCATGAGAAAACCATCATCCATTACATGTTTCTATTACTTTGAAATTGGTCATGCATCAAATTCATGTTATTTCAAAATTTATGATGTTCCTAAGGGAAAGTACAAATGGGTACCTAGAGGAACATCTCAAGCCATTAACATAAAAGGACCCAAATTTAATTAGATATCAACATCTTCTCTTTAATCTATGTTGCAGTTGTGTCTTTATGCAAGGAAAATAATATCTAGATAGTGGATGCTCAGGACACATGAGAAGAGAAATGAATAAATTTAGCAAGACATCTTACAAAGCTAGTGGACATGTTACATATGGTGATAATAACAAAAGTAAAATTATGAGCATTGGCAAGGTAAAAGGTCCCCCTTCTATTGATATTGTGCACGATCAATTTGGATTAAATATCAATTGCAAGATTATGGCATTCATCTAAAATAAGTAACTCTTATATGTGATAACACTAGTGCTATAAACCTAACCAAAATCCAATCATGCATTCTAGAACAAAACACACAAAGATCATACATCATTTTATAAGAGAACATATGGCAAAGGACAGTGCAAAATTGAATATATAGACACCCTAAACCAATTATTGGCTGATATCTTAACTAAACCCTTTGTTAGCCTGCACAACCTAAAATTGAGATTTTTGGTATATTAGTTAATTTATTTATTTATTTAATCTAATCGACTAATTTTTATTGTGTGGTCTGCTATGATATGGTTTCTTGTGTGCTACTTTGATTACTTTGCCTTCTATGATTGACTCGTTAACTCTAAATTCCATGTCTTGGATGTTTTGAGTTCTATCTCTCATGCTTTTAATGACGTAAGAAAATTCAAATTCAAGGATAGAAAGTTTTCAACTCACTCTTGACCATAATAAATTCATTGTATCACATCTGTGACATTAATCAACTAAAACTCTATGCAAATATCCAATGGACCTTCAATTCTTACCTAACAAAGCCCAAATACTTACACATCTTAAAAGTAACTACCAAAACCCAAAATCACGCAATCCCTAACACCGTTGCAAGCACCTCTTTCCCCTATCAATTCCTACTGTGTACTCATATGCATCTTCATAAACAATGGCATCTTTGTGCTCCAAGTCGAAAAGGATCAAAACAAACTGCACACAAACATGTTTGTGAGGCCAATCGCGAAGGCTGGATTAATGATGAGAAGGTTCAAACAAAGTTTGCATGGTACTGTCAACCGCGAAGTCTGATTGACCACAAATACATCAACATGTAGTTCTATAGCTCAAACGAGTTTGCCTTTCCTGAAATTCTCTCTTATCAGGGTCTAGACTATTTTGTTCAAATGAAAGGAACCATCTACGTTGATCTAGTCAAGGTCTTTTATGTGAATGCACACATTGAAGACGGTCTCCTTGTCTCGAGGATAAAGGGGGTAGATATTGTTTTAGACAACAATGTTTGGTCTTCTATTGCTAGGTTCAAGCTAGGGGGATCAACCCCTCACATGGGAATGCTTGGGGTTAGCAAGTTGGAAGTCTATCAATCATGTCTACATTTCTCAAATGCACCTCGTGATTATACTTTGTTTAAGGCTGATGATAGGGTTTTAACATTTATTCTCGCATGGATTCTTGTTCCTAGGAAGAGAAATCATGCCCATCAAAGAGAGAATACATGTTGATTGGTCCGCAGTCATTATTGATACTATCATGAAGGTCATTCATCTAATCGTTCAGCCCCTGCCATATTATGTATTCTTATCTTGGGTTTTCGAAGGTTATTAAGTAGATTTCTCATAAGAAGTATCAACTAAACAAAAGAAGTTGATTGAAACCATTGCGCTACACCACATGGGCTTAGAACTAAGAGACATTGTGTGGATGTTTAAGGATGAGTTAATGGAGGACGAAGAAGAGAACTTTAAGTCAATCAACATTGACATGTCCCACGCTACAGCTCGAGTCAAAACAAAGAATGAATTTGAAAGATGTCCTAAGACTCTTAAGGAACAATCATCGAACATACCTAGCCAGATTTGATCTTCTTGACAAGGAAATTGTCGTTGATAAGAAGAAATTGATGAATGTAACCTTGGTGGCCCATCTAATAGCCCAGGTGACGAGGACATAGACACATATGCTACAACACATGTCTAGGGATGAAGAAGATGTTTCACCCTCTGCTACGCTATTGAGTTACTTAATCTGTGATCAAATGTTCATCATACCACCCATATTTTTAAAAACTCCTCACTATGTTTTATTGATCATCTACTCATGATATATGTTGTGTGTGCCTTATATCTATATCTGTTGCTAAACTTTATCTTTGTTTGAAACAATTCTGGTTGCTATCATGTGCTTTTGTTGTTTGGTAATATCTCTGGTTTACAAGCACTACAAGAAAATGCTTCATTAGTAACTAATTTTAGTGACCAAAAGTTGTTAGTTACTATAATTACTAATTTAAATACAAGTTTACAAAGTAAAAAAATTATTGGTTACTAAAACAGTTACTATTATGAATAAAAAAATATAATTGGTCACTAAA
>Ga0214543_1010609_pt1 | contig 13529 bp, 3 predicted proteins | sample CNSS2metaG_FD_160094 | JGI IMG/M metagenome (GOLD analysis project Ga0214543, IMG submission 160094) | Root nodule microbial communities from cowpea collected in UCLA plant growth center, Los Angeles, California, USA - CNSS2 | ecosystem: Host-associated > Plants > Roots > Nodule | place: USA...
GCCGGCCCGCGTGCCCGCGGGCCAACGTGTATGCGGGGCGGGCCAAAGTATGCGGCCCGCATAAAATGTGCGGGGCGGGGCGGGCCGGCCCGCGATATGCGGGCCTTATGCGGGGCGGGCCTAAACGGGGCGGGCCGGCCCGCATTGCCACCCCTACTTACAACCACACCAGAATCTTGTATAATATAGAATATTCTTTTCCTACTGTTTGTGAAATTCTATCATAAGAAATATTTTGATTGCCTAATCAAAAACAAAAGTACGTTGAAAAAACTTAAAAAAGAAACAAGATCACTTTCTGAATTATTAACTCAAAATAATAAGAAAATGAATGATTATCTTTGATATTATTTTATTCTTCATAAAAAAAAATACTAAACTTTTAGCATTAAATCAAATTACGAGTAATATTTTACTAACCTCGTACTATATATATTTTCATAAGAATAATTGTGAACCAATTAATTGAGAAAGCTTAATTTAATTAAAAGAGTCTATTAAGTTACAATATTTATTTATTACCAAATTTCATCAATTAATTAATATTTTAAAAATTAATAATTATAAAATAATCAATATAGTTGATTTATATTAAAAAAAATTTTTTGTTAAGAATGGGATTTGAACCCATACCCTTTTAGACCAAAACCTTAATCTAACACTTTAGACCAACTCAGCCATCTCAACTTTAATAATGAAAACTTTATAATATCAGATTTATAACCCAATACGTTAACAAAAAATTATTAATTTTGTTATATAAGGGTTGAAAACTTTGATATTTTTATTACATTAAGTTTGGTGATAAACTATGTAATAGTGATTTTTTTTAAAGTATGTATAACACTTTTTTTTTTTAATTTTTGATAAAGTTTAATATAGAATGAGTTGAATTTTATTCAATAAAAATCATTTTATTAGTAAAGCAAAAATTTCACTTTAGAATCTTTGTGTATGAAATCTTCGTTTTTATTTAGGATGGTTTGGTTAATTATCATAAAAAAATTAAGTAGTTATACATAAAGAAAAAATAAAAACAAAAAAATATATTTTATTTGAAATTACACATGTCAGTCACGTGACAACTACATGTTCTAATGTCAATCCAGTCAATATGGTCATTAAACACGTCACCTAACAATTAACGTTGTTTATTCTGAAGGACAAATTCCATGCATAACTATAAGTATACGACGAATTTTGTATAAACTTTGAGGAAGAGACAAATTCCAATTTTGTATATAAGTACATAGACTAAAAACATATTTATCTCTATTTTATACAACACGAAAAGTTAGTAAGACAGAAATATGTTATTTACAAATGATATTATCAATTATTTCATCTTCTAAACCATTCCATTTTACAGACAGGTAAGAAGAGAAGCACCAATTGTGGAGGATATAGCAACATTAGTGGCATTATCAGCATAGTATTACACGAAAAGCTCATCTTGTTCTTTATTGTGAACTGAAAAAATTGTTTGTTCGGTAATTAGTATATTAACTTACATGCATGTGTTGGTTAATTTGAAAATATATTATATTTTGTTGTTGTTGGAACTCATCCTGAGTTATGCCTATAAATATTGCTGAGATTTGATATCCATTATAATCAATATAACAATTTTTTTTTTCATATTGATTCGTGCATATTGTTGTTAGCCAAATTATGATTTATGGTTATATATATTGTTACATGTGTCTAATGTCATTGTTGGTTTCAGGCTAAAATTTAATAATTAATTGCATCTAAGCATGAATTGTAGTTTTAGTTTTGAAACCATATATAAAAAGTTACAAATTAATCCTTTCATAATATGATTCACAAAGTTAGAATCATAAACTATTGGTCACATATATATAAATATTACATAGTTAGATTAAATAAAAAAATGATATGTATTTTAGAAACATGTGACTATATATACTTATGAATTAAAGTAGGTCTAACATCATAATTCATTAATAAATATCGAGAAAATCTTATAAATAGATTAAAATGAATTTGAAATCTCACCAATGCATATAATCATAAATTAGAATAGATTCCAAGAACAAAAAGACTTGAAACAATGATATAATGCACACTCAATTTAACCAATACATGAATGTACTTTAATATTCTAATAACCAATACAATTAATTCAATTCATACCTAATAAGGTTTATAAGGTGAGTCCCTCATATATAAGTTAATGTTAGAATGTAGATTTTAACACTAATTTTACTCAAACATTATTTAAGAGCAGATCCCATTCAAGATTAATGTTGTATCTAAAATATGATCTTATATATTAATTAAAATGGTTAATATTTTTATCAAATTTTTAATAGCTAATGTAATATAGGGAATCCAAATAGATTGTTACATTTTAACCTCTGAACACTGTTTTCTGCGTTCTTCTGATCTGATAAATCAAAATTGGCATGCAAAGTACAAATGCATGGCTGTCTGAGATGCATTCTCTGCCTTTCTCTGGAAATAATCAAAAACTAAATTTGTCCTCTTCTGCTTTCAAAGAATTATTGTTTTGCAAATGATTCCAGTTACAACTGTGATGCACCAAAGAAAATCCTCAAGAAAAAACAAACAAACTTTTACCACAGAGAAAAAAAAGAGAGAAAGAATATGATTTAACCAATACATGTCATCACTTTATATTGTTTGTCTGTTATTTGAAAATATTTTAAAATAACAAGTAAAATAAACAAATTTTGCTTAGAAATAACAGAGGAGAAAGTAGTAACATTTATTTCGACATTATTATTCACAGGTTCTTCAATTACTTAGTGAAACTCTTCTCAAGAAGTTGACTTGCAAAATATTAATGGAGCATTGGTGATCTCAACAAAATTTATTCATCCAATATCTGTCATATAGATATGTCAGATTTAATTTTATTACTGAATCAATTTAATGGTTGAACAGATAAAGAAGAATGACAGACATGCAAGGTCCAAATATATGCAGAAATGACAGAAACTGATTCATGCTCATTCAATATACATGGAAATATCTGAATTCGTGTACAAATGGCAACCATGCAAAACGGTAACATTCATCATTCCAAGGCTTCTGCAACACAACACGGAAAATGGTGCTGAGATGTATCAGAGGGACCAGGATCAAGATTCGAATTTTGAATGTTTTTGAAGCGTTACAATCAAAGTTTGTTGTAATTTGATTCGAAAAATGAGTATTTTATATAAGGAATAAATTTTTTTTTTCTTAATTTTCAGTTAATTTTAAAATTAGTTTATTTTAAAATTTTAAATTAATTTAGTTTTTTATTTTTTGAAATATGTGAATTTAGTCTTTTTAATTAAATTTTGTTAAGTTTATTTAATGTTTTGTACGTATTTTAAGATTGTGTTTGCGTTTTAAATATTAGATAAACTTAACAAAATTTGATTAAAATGATTAAATCCAGAAATGAAGAACTTGGTCCAAAGTTTTGAAATAAACTAAATCCAAAATTTACTGAAAGTTAAGGGACAAAAACATATTTAACCCTGTATATAATCATACAATCACATTATGACAGATACAACATTGTGCCGATAAGCCTTCTTTATGAGACAAGTTGGAGCCTGGGTGCACTATAAATACATGCAAACTTTACGTAAAACAATCAAAAACATTTAGAATTTGATCGTTATTCATAGCGAAACCTCTCAAGAAAACAGATTTTGCAGATACACATTTTGTTCAAGTTCAATCCTAGAAGTTTGTTATTAATTCCATCTTAGTTATGTGTATTTACTTCTCACTGCTTTAGTCTATGCTTCTCTTGCTTTTGTAAATGTTTCTTCCTTTTGTTTGAAATGAATTTAATAATACAATGATCGTATGAAGTTATTCTATAAGTTATTATGTGGTAGTTGATAATTAAGTTAGGTATATGGAAGTCTCTATAAATTGGTGTATAGTTAAATCGTTTCAGTTTTATTTCATGACAGAAAAACTCACTCAGAAAATCGAAACCAGTGCATACCACATCCATTCTACATGTGATTAAAGAATAAATAAACAAATTAATAGCTAGTCACTAGGCAATTTTATGTTTTTCTTTAAAAATTATAAACATAAATATTTTGTTATCCAAAATATTTGAATGTTATGTATTGATTGTGAGTGGAAGAGATCAAGATAAATGTCCTCCTCGTTCATTCTATAACAAACATGCAAGGTTCAAAAGTTATGCAGTAATGGCAGAAATTGATTCTTCCTTCTTGAATACAAATGGAAGCCAAATTCATTAGTGTGCATTTCAGACTTTCAACACTTTCAAGTTGAAAGTTTAGAAAACACAATGATAATTTTGAATACGCCATTTTTATCCAAGAAATATGAATCAGTTTATTATTGTATAAATTGAACTCTTCATGTTAGTTTTATAGAATGGATTAAGACATTTATCTTGAACTGTTCCAGTCCCAATCAATGCGTAATATCCAAATATTTTGAATAATAGAATATTTATGTTTATAATTCTAAATAAATAAAAAATGGCTAGTGACTTGATGCTATAAATTTATTTATTTATTTTCTTAATCACAAGTAGAATGGTGATGTGGGATGGAGAATCTTGGTTGTACATGATAGGTTTCGACCTTCCCAAATTTTGTTATATATGTATAAATTAATATATGAATAAAAATAAATATTTTTTAATTTTTTGATGTTATTCTTCTTCATCTTTATTTTGTCAAACATAGTTAAGTATGCTAAATAATGATTATTTATATTAAAGAATTTTAAGATTTTAAACTCCTAAATGGAGTTAAACAAAGTTCCTTTTAATTATAAATCCGTAAAAAGATGTAATCCTAGTAATAATATGAGATTAATGTGTGGTTGTTTTTAACATCCAAATGAAACATGAATAATGATGATAGAAGAAGCATTGGGTTCCCCAATTGACTGTAATTATATTGAACAAATCTCAAAGAGAACTTGTAATTTTCTCAGAGAATTATTAACATTAACCAAAGCAAATGATTCCATTTCCAGCAATACTAAATTATAAATTTATATTACATTTATTTATTTGTCTAAATGTATAAAATTTAAATACGAATGAGAACAATAATAATAAATATGATTTTGCAAATGTCTAAATGTATACAGGATTTTATAAATACCTGGATATGATTTTTATCTTTTATCTTTTTTATCTTCCTCTTTGTTATATATTGTTTTAGCTAAATTTTAAGATATACATACAGTGATGCATGGACATATATACAGAAATAAAATATTTATGGTATAGTTTGTTTGGTACAACGTTAATCCCTAAACATATGAGAAATTTTAAGAATTGAAATTCATCATCTACCTTTAAAAACTTTTGCACACAAATGCCAAATCCATAGCCATGGCATGGAAGCCATTGCCAGAGCTTTTTAAAGCCACCTGCATAATGGCAGAACTCATGCATGGAGACAGAAAAAATGTTAATATAACCTGTCCCTTTTATCATTTTCAGAAGAAAAATACAAAACAATTAATATGTCTAGGTTCAATTCAAATGGAGATATTATGGATTTGTTTGCAGTTTGGTTGCATGTTGTATAATATGTATGTTGTAGCTTCCAGGAGGTGTTGGAGCATGGCTTTTAACTAGTAGATCCAGAAAACATGTATGAATAAAGTATCTACAGGTTTGATACATGAAAGAAATCACTGTCAGTCTTGGATAAAAAATATTTGAGATTTTGGATGTTCAATTCATTTTTTCTGTAGTATGGTTTGAAATTGTTTTGTATGTATCGGCATGTAATGTTTATGTACAATAGGTTTAATATGAAAAAAAATCATAAAATGTTAATATTTTTTGTTTTCTTTTTATGTTGTGTATATGAATTGAGGTAACTCAATTATTTCATTAATTTGATTTGTTTTTGTCGATAAAAACAAATCCTTAGCCTTCATTGTTATTATTTTGGTGTACTCTTCCTCATTTTTCTACCAATCCTATGGAAGATGTTTATTATCTTTTAATAGTTGGTATATATTTTAAGTTAATTTCCTTTAAATTCAATATGGAGGTGTATGTTGATAGCAATCATTTGGACTATATGGAGTCATAGGAATAGTGTCATCTTCAAGAATAAGAGAGTGGATGTAGAAGAGATATTTTATACGGCACAATTAAAGGTATGGACGTGGATTACAAATAAATATCTAAAGGCAAATTTTATGTACCCAAATTGGTGCATGAACCCCACAATATGCATAAAATCCTTAGTCCAATAATCAGATGTATAGAAGGTAAGTTGATAGAGGAAAAAACCGAGCTAGGTAAGGGTGTGGTGCAAAGTTGTTTGAATAATAATAGGTTTTAGGATTATTGGAGATTGCATAGGAGATCCAATATTCTTAACAAGGCTGCAAGCCTTCCTTTTTTCCTTTGTTTTTAAGCTTGTGCAGGGTTAAAATATTTGGTCAAGATAGCCTGAACATACAACTTGCAACTCCATAAAAGGGTTTAATGTGGTCAATGAGATGGCAATGGTTGACAAAGCTTGCAAAGGCCATATCGTTTTGTGCTGATATCTTACCTATAATTGCTCGTGATTATGTTGCCATCTTGGGAAGTCCACACCTAAGGTACTCAGTGCTAATAGGCAGAAGAGACACCTCAATTGCAAGCAATGATGCTGCAAACACCAACCTTCCTAAAAGGTTTTGCTAGTTAGGTGGTTAATTTTCTTAGATAGTCACTGCCTATCATTTGCCAGGGTTATAATTATGCCTCTGAACTGATAATGTTTTGTGGGCTTGAAGAAGAGGTTTGTCCTTTGTTATAATAGCTTATTTTTGTTTTGGTGACTATCTTATTTTGTATGACCATGTTGTCATGTTTCTCTATCTCTCTCAAGTAATTGTGTATTTTTTGTAAAAGGATTAGAACACCCCTTAAGTGTTCTCCTATAATTTATTTATTTTTTGTTGATAAAAAAAAGTGATTTGCAGGTGGTGTTGTATTTCACTGTCCACTTTGTCTTTTATGTATAAAATGTTAGAAGTCTGTAACGAACATTGTATGGCTGCCATCTGTATCCAAAAACCATGAATCACTTAACAGTCCTAAAATCGAAATCAAGTGAAGAAGAAAATTAGGTTTAAATTCAATATGAACAATAGAAGATTCTTCAATTTATACATATATGCTACACCATTCACTCACTCTAATTCATCATCGCAAACTGAAATCATTTGCCTTTGTTGTTAACGTTGATTCTTTGAAAAAACTATAATTGTTTAAAACTAGAAAGAACAACCGTGTTGCATCAGATTTCAGATCAAATCTTGAGAAGGATGTGTTCTTAGATGATGTTTAAATAAAATTGGTGTCAAAAATTACATTCTAACATTAACTTAAATATTAAAGACTATCACCTTGTTAAGTGTGAATTGAGTTAATTGTATTGTGATATTAGAGCATTAAAGGGCATTCATACATGAATGGATTTGAGAGGTGTAATATTTCATTATTTGAAGTTTTGTTAATCTAGTATGCATTATGTTTATTTCATTAATGGCTATATGCATTATGTTTATTGATCTACTATGTTTGATGTATTTAGATTCACAAATTACATTGATATCATGATTAATTAAATCTAACTATGTAGAATTTCATAATCATTTTAGTTCGATGACAAATGATTTGTACTTCTAATTTTGTAAAATATACTTATGAACTTTTCATTACATTAGTATTTATTCTTATAAGATTCTCAAAATTACAAATAATCATTAGTAACATAAAATGGATTCAATTAATTATTAAATCCTACCTGATTAAAGCTAATTAATCATGAAATCTAACCAATATATGAAATCATAAATGTAACCTTGAATAATAATGCATCTAACAATGTAATACATGATAATATTAAAAAACATATTGAATTAATTAAAATGATTATCAACTCTCGTTAATGCAAGTAGCGGTAAAGAATAGGCTGCAAGAACAACAAATCATAAAAATAAGACCAAACTACACTCTCAAATTAACTAAAACATGCATATAATTCAATGTACTAAGTACGGAAGGGTCCATGTTAACGAAGTGTTCACTCGAGCCTAACTTAAATCATAATCTTGGATAATATATAAAAATTCGAAAGCATTTTTTCATACTTTGATTGGTGTTTGTGTCCAACATGTGTTTACAATCTTTGTGCCTTTAACAAATATTAGGCTCTTCTATTCAGGTTGATGGCAGACTTGTTTCTTATCCCTTTTATTAGTAGACTCTTATATTATGTGATGGTGTGGGGACATGAATGCAAATTTGTCTGTTTACAATGGGTTCAAAATGAAATTCTATCTATATATATGGTCATTGCAAAAAAACTTCTAAATAGTAACCAATTTACTAGTCAATAATTATTACTAGCTATAGTGACCAATTTAAACATAAATTTACAAAATTAAATATTATTGGTTACTAAAACAGTCACTATTATGGATGAAAAAGTATAATTGGTCACTAAATTAGTTTTTAAAATGAACTACCATAGTTTTAGCTAGCAAAGAAAATTAGTCACTTGAAATTAACTACCTAGGTCTTGACTACCAAAATGACTTAGTTTCTAATTGGTCTCTAATTAATTAGTGACCAATTATAATATTTTATTTATAATAGTGACTATTTTAATAACCAATGATTTTTAATTTTGTAAATTGCTATTTAAATTAGCCACTATAGTTATTAATTTTTTTTTTCTAAAATTAATTTTTAATTGAGAATTTTCTTGTAGTGTCACATAGGAATCAATCGAAAATCATCCCTAACATTTTTTATTATTATCTAATACTTTGGCTAAAAGTTTTTGTATAACCTAAGGATTTTTTCTTTAGGTAGGATATCTCCGTTCCACCTATCCTTCTAAAATCTGAATTTGTTTCCATCACTTATTTGCCAATATATACCTTTATCAAACCACCCTTCATAATTCCCCCGGTTAATTTCTTTAGATCTCTATATACCATACCGATTCATTATTATGATTCAGTACTCTCCGATCATATTGTAAAACTTAATATGATTTTGTCATTGATAGTTTCAATTCAATGGTCGATATTTTATATTGTTTTGAAATAAATTCTAATATATTTTTATATAATCATAATTAGTTATATAATTTATAATTAGTTATATGTATTCCAAATATTTCTATAATAATATATTTTTGTTTAGATAAAAACACGTTCATGTAATATAATATGCGGTTAAATAAACTACACATCTAGAACGTAGGAAAAACAAATACTAAAACACACTAAAAAAAGACCTTGCACTAAAACTAGGAAAAATTAATTCATCTAAACAAATTAACATGGTTAGAAAAAATACTAGTAGTCTTTTAATATGGTAAAAACTGATTGAAAATATGCTATTATGGTGTAAATAGCTTGACATGATTTAATACATTAATAATTAACTAATATTGATAATAAACAAAGATTGTTGGGTATTAGACTCTTTCTCAATTAAATTAAACGTTACTTCCATAATTTATCGTCGCAGCATTTTATTAATATTATACCCAAATCACTGGTTTCTTTCAATTGAATGATGGTTCTTCAACGGTTGGTTTGAAAATATATAGAATAGTATGGAAAATATGTCTCTAACTAATCTCTTTTATAATTAGGTTTATACTTTAAGCTAAATAGACTACATTTCATTACACAGATAGAAAAAATTAAGATTGTGAGCAAAATCATATTTTGACCATCGTAAACATTGAACTTTGAAACATCATTCATCTAAGACAGAGAAAAGTAATGCATGGTTGGGAAAAGAAAAGGAAAACTGTCTTTGACTCATAAAAGTTACTGAATTTATGCTTCGTGGATGATGCAACGTGTATTCAAACATGCATTTACTTTACTCAGGAAAAGTTCTATTTGAACATGCAAGTAGTTTAAAGTGTGAAACAGAATAACATGAACGCATTAATGTATTCAAATATCCATTTACTTTGGTAATCAAAGTTTCATTTCAACATGCAAGTGGTTTAAAATGTTAAATAGATTAACATGAAAACATTAATGTAGCATTGAGATGGTGAAGTAAGTTACAAAACACAAGACTATGGTAAATTGCGATATTACTGCTTTAAGAGAAAATTTCTGAAAATAAAAAGCCAAAAGCATCTGTCAGAAGGAATTGAATTACACTGCCCAAACTTTTCGTCGATTTTTTTTTTCTCGATTAAGTTTTAGCAATGCATGTATTTGATCTGACACAGTAGAAGGAATCCACCGATGATGATGCTGCTCTGACATACTTTTATGAATCCCAATTAACGTTTTTGCATGCATCACGGCTAAGCGGAGGACCACCTTAAAAAATGTCTCACTATGAATTTGTCGTTTTTTATTCTTCATAATTTCATTCAAGAAAACGAGAGAAAGAGAAAGACTATGAATCTGTAACTTTTTATGATAGCTGGATGAAATTTCAGAAATCAGAGGAACATGATGAACATATCTTGAAACTGAACAAAAAATACAATAGAAATTAAACGAAAAAAAAAAGTATATGAAATTTACAGGATCACTCTATATTCAAGGAATCGTTTAGTTCTTTTTCCATGAACTCCCAAATCATATTGGTTGGTGCGTCGTTATTATATTCTCGAATAAATGCCATGATTTCAAACTGCACATCAGCTTCGTATTTTTTTGCATAAGCAATCACACTTTGTACAAGAAAAATATGGATATATTACTCAGCGTGGTAGATTGTTGACAAACAAGAGACAGGAAGACAGTAGGGTGCATATGAATATTTATAATGAAACGAAAGGCAGATGAATCAATAGACAAGTATAAAGATACATTGGTTAAAAATGGATATTCTCAGACTTATGTTGATTATGATAAACTTTTTTTTATTTACAAAAGATGAATATAGTTTGATTTGTTCTTGCCCTACCCGTTCATTTTGAATGAAATAACATTATGGATGTGAAAAATGTCTTCCTTTGTGGAGATTTTATGTCATGTTAATCTTACTAAAAATACATCTGGACGATTTTTTCATAGAGATGGTTAGAGTTGGAAAGAGCAATTCTTCATTTCTTTTTGCAGGTATGAAGCATGCAGGAGGAGTGTTATTAACAAGGGAGTTTCCTTCTTCACTTTTGCAGAGACGATGGATAAGAGAGCATTCATAGTGGACAATGACAAAGTAATCGTCATTGATCTTTCATGTCTGAAACTACCACACGATACAAAACAAATTTGTTAAGGTGTAGCATAGAAAACACTAACCCGTCTCAATGTACATATCTCATGAATGGGTATTCTTTTTATCTTGTAATAGGTTAATGTAGGGTATTGGGTTTAGCTCTTGGTTGCATATAATTGTGTTTTTAGAGTGGTTCTTTTAACTCATTCTCATTTGAGTTTTAGTTGAGCTATCATCCATATTATATATATATATATATATATATATATATATATATATAACTTAAATCAGATGATATTGTATTTTGTAAAAGGTTAAAACAACCAAACACTACAAGAAAATACTTTTTTAGTAACCAATTTTAGTGACAAAAAGTTGTTAGTTACTATAGTGATCAATTTTGATACTAGTTCGCAAAGTAAAAAATTATTGGTTACTAAAATAATCACTATTATGAACAAAAAATTATAATTGGTCACTAAATTGGTCTTTAAAATTAGCTACTATGATTTTGGCTACCAAAGGAAATGGTCACTAAAAATTAGCTAGCTAAATTTTAGCTACCAAAATGACCTAGTTTCTCCATATTATAGAAAAAGATGTGAGGTTCCATGTCTTTCCTTGATGTGGGATTCTTTTTATTTTCCTTATAGTGCCATTCAGCATGCCTTTGGGGATGTCACAAGAAGTTTCCAAAGCTATGATTGTAAGAAAAGGAGCTTCTGCAACACCAAAAGACAAATGTGGACTAGGAATCTAGAATGGTTAGTACATAGACAAGATATTTTAAATTCCCTAGACTAATGAAAAGAATCGTAAGATTTTGTATTGTGGTCACTACTTTTCACCCTACCCTACTCTCCATCCAAGTATTATACACAGTGTATGATTATTTATTTTTCTTTCGCATTGCATGCGCTCCAGCTAGATCAAACATCCATAATGCTTTCATATTTATGTATACTTAGACCCACTAGATTAATTAAAGACCTACAAATTTTATGCATGTAATGACATAAACACCAATCCGAGTAAAAGAAGCTTGTCTTAGGAACTTTATTAGTAATTCAAGTCTATATCTGAACTTGAGCTAGATTAAAGATCTCCTCAACATCTTTTACCTTACTTCTAAATATGATGTTATTCCTATGTATCCAAATAGACCATACTATAACAATCCACATACATTTTCATTTGTATTACCCTTTCTACCTTTGTGAGACTAAATTTTATAGTTTAATCCAACAAAATATATTTATCTCATATTTCGTCTGTGCTATTAAGTTAATTCTTTTGATTATTCCTTGAAATAATTTCAGATTTTGTCATTTTCTCAACTCATAAGCAATATATTTTTATCGTTTGGTAATGTATTTTACTATTACATATTAAAAAGAACACTTAATACATATATCCTTAACTCTCTAAATTATATTAAATTCTGAGGGTGTGTAAAAGAAACAAAGAAAGAAGAAAAAGAAAAAGGCGCCAAAGAAAGTGTGAAGTTTTAACCTATTAGATTAAACTTATATACACAAATATGAGGACATTAAACTTATATACACAAATATGAACACCCACTATCTCAATTATGTGGTTGGAAAATTTTATTGTTAATTAATTATTATATTACAAATAGGTCCGTGTATATATGTACTCTAAACTAAAGTAAATCATCTTTATAATAATATTCAAATTAATAGTATCTTTATATGGAAAAGTAAAATAAATAAAAAACTATTACATTTTATTATTTAAATTCAATTAATATATATATATATATATCCTAAAAGTTGTTTTCTAATTTATTTTGTGCATTTACTTATTAGTATTATTTTATAAAAAATAATTACATTTTCCAACTACATAAATGAGATAGTGGGTCCACATATTGTGTATATTAAAAATATTATTTTGACGTAAGAATTAAAATTGGCCATTGATTTTTTCGAGAACAAAGTCAGACACAAAATTGGTGACGAAAAGCTTTCTTGAAGACAAGTTGTTTTCTTGGTGGACTATGAATGCATGGAACATTTACGTAAAAAAAATAAAAAATCAAAACACTTGAATTTTCATCTGTAGTCATATTTTCTGTCAAGAAAACATATTTGCAGATACTTGTTGAAGTTCAATCCTAGAGGTTTGCTCATCCATTTGCATTTTCTTTATAATTTTAAAGTTTTGTTTAAGGAATTAAAAATATTTTTAATTTAGTTAAATATACTTATTAATTTGTTGGACTTAAAAGAACATGTTAGTTTATAAAAAAAAAAAAAAACTTTAATTAATATAAAAAATTTAAATTTTA
>Ga0214543_1010611_pt1 | contig 13528 bp, 5 predicted proteins | sample CNSS2metaG_FD_160094 | JGI IMG/M metagenome (GOLD analysis project Ga0214543, IMG submission 160094) | Root nodule microbial communities from cowpea collected in UCLA plant growth center, Los Angeles, California, USA - CNSS2 | ecosystem: Host-associated > Plants > Roots > Nodule | place: USA...
GCCGGTATAAAGTATCAATACAGTCATCCTTAGTTAACCATACATGTACTGCCTATACATACAACCTTAACTAAGAAAGGGGTTACAAAACACCCAACCATCTAATCAAAACAAAGGGTGAAAGCTACTGTTGGAAGTGCTCAAACACTACTCAACTCCTATCCAGGAGGGGTGTATCCTCACCTGCACTTTTGGTTGCTCACGCCAATCATTAAGGGTGATCATTGCAAAAGAGAAAGACACACAAAACTCAATTCCCATATGTTCTTCACATGCAGAGCCACGCAAATTCACTCAAAACTCAATTTCACACAACAAGCAGTTCCAAACATCAATTAAACACATGATCATGCAATCCAATCACTTAGAGACACATTTTACCTGAAAATTGAGTGAAAAGTTAGCTTCCCTTACCTTTTTCCTAAGAATTCAGTTTGGTGGAGTCAAGTAAATTGCAAGAGGGCAGAAATCTCAATTTAATATGGAGAAACCATCACCAAGACATGGAGAAGGGAGAATCACACAATCAGACCTATAATTCAGAGGTTAACTAGTGATCCTAGTTGGAATTGAACCAAAATAGAGAGGGAACCTACCTAGGAGGAAGCTGTAGAGGGTCCTGTTGGGTTGGTCCTTCCAGAATCTGAGCACAAAACAGGCAGACAGTGAGGTGGCAACAGTTTGAGGAGAGAGGTTGGGAGAGAATTGAGGAGTAGAGAGGATGAGGAAGTGAAGTATGATGGTTTCTTCTAACGGAGAAAGAGAAATGTTAAAAGGGGTTTCACATTTAACACTATTGAAATGAGTTATTTGGACTTTGTTTGAAATTTATGAATGTTATGTATTGTATTTTATTTGAATTATGAAAACATAAAAAAAAATATTATGAAAAGTGAATAAGTTTTGAATAAGAGTTGCAATGCAGATCGATCTGCCCAACATGTTTAGGCCCGTCTGCAAAATATATTAGGCTGCAGCATTATCAATTCCTGAGCATGTTTAAAAGAAGACCAAAATAGTTGGTTTGAGTATAAGCAAAGTCTTGTTGAAGGAAAAAATGTTGTTAGAAGGTAGAGATATGCAATAAAAGTTGTCAGTGATTATTTTTTTTAAAATAAAAATTAGTCATAGAGAGTGATTAGTCTTTTGTATGAATAAAGATTGGAAATAATGTAATGTGGGATCATGGTCTTGCCTCACCCAGCTTATGCTTTTCAGGTTCGAATTTTCTTTAGCTTTTGAAAAGTTCATTCCTGGATTTAAGATGCAAAAAGACTGTTAGTGAAATAATCAAATCATATCTCACCAATTGATACCTTAATGAATTTACAGAATGGTGAAGAAACCTTTAAACCACGTTTACTAGCCCAAAACTAACTGGGATTAGGATTTTGTTGAAACCGTGACATAGCATAACAAGTTCTCATTGATGTTAAATAGTAAAAGATTGGGAGGTAAAAAGAAAACGGATCAGATCCACTTCTAATACCTTTATTATTATTTTTAATAAATGTTAATAGGCAAGTTATCACAGGTTTCTCTCTAAAAGCATCCAACAAATCCCAGAAGATTTCTCTCTTCATTATGTCAAGAGATTACACACTGAGACATTGTTGATGCAAAATTTCATGAAGGGGCTTGTCATCACAGAATCTCACGTTCATCGTCACGGCTGTTACGCATTTAACATGGATGGGTCGGAGCTGATACAAGTTCAGGATACCTTCATTTTAGAATCAGGTAAAACTAATTTTAATTTGCTATAAAAACAAAAACGTGAACCTAAATTAATCTCGATTATAATTTTACATCAAAACATGTCACAACAATGAAATTAAATTATAGAACTTTACCGAACAGTTACACACTCATCTTGAACACACCCTTCTAAGAGATAACAGCAATTTTCTTGGTATGCTAACACTGGATTCAACTCTTCTAGAATACATAAAAAGAAGGTAATTATGCTCCTTAAAACCACTATTCATCTGTAAAATGAAGGTGACATTCAAATGGCCAAAGATAGGTCGACATTAACTTTGTTTGAAACATTAGAAGAAGTAGAACATCCCATGTAGTTGTTGTTGTTGTTGTTAAACTTAGGGCATAATGAAAAGGCCTCACTGATCTCGCTGACTGAAGAAGCATTACTTCTCTGAGAAGAAGGATATGGCTGAGGCAATGAGATGGACAGTGACAACTCACAGCCTCCCATGTCTTCATCCTCTGCTTGTACCCTACAACTCTTCTCAACTTCATTCAAAGGCTGTTTCTCATTTAAGTAGGCAACCTGTCCAACATAGTGAGAAAGGAACACAGCACCCATCAGAAAGTGACAAGGCCATTTTTTTTTTTTTCATTCATTCTGCAGAAACTTATTCACGTGGACTTTGTAACCAAAATGGGTCTAACATGTTTTTGTTATATGCACAAACTATGGACAAAGAGGGCAATATTAAGGGAACAAAGCACATGGGTAAGTATCAAAGAGACTAATTCTCCACGGCATTTAGTAAGGAACAGTTGAAGATGATTATCTCTGAGTATGTAGAAAGTATAAGAGTTAACTTTGATGATTTGAATTGATATTTTTCACAAGGAGGCTGTCATTTTCAGTTTATGTTTGTAGGGTAAGCGGGTCCTGTTACCAAGAAATTTGGTTTTGAGATTTTTTTTTTTAAATCTAAAACAAGAACTTTAGTTGAAAAGCCATAACCAATTTTACAATCCACTTGAAGGTGTATAATTAATGTTGAAGAAGGACAGATGAAGTACAAAAGGATAGATAGATTGTGTCTACAATAAGAGTACCTGGAGGAAATCTGATGGTTGGGTTGGTAGCATGGGAAGAAAGGTTGTGGAAAGGGATTGAGTCTGAAATATTGAAGCAGCACAAATCTTCTTTATTCCCTTCTGCTCAGCCATGCTCTGCAGGTAATCATAAAAAGTAGTGTATGGATTTGGGAGTACTGCTTCACATATTCTTTGGCTGCATTGTGGGAATCCTGATGAGAGAAAACTTGTCTTCTCGATTCTAGCTCTGTGGAGAATCCAAACGTTAATTACTTCATATTTTTCTTTTTCTTTTCTTGCTTAAAAGTAAAAGTTGCCTCAGAAAAGTCAGAGATCAAGCAAAGACCAACCACTTTTGTTTTGTTACTTTACTTATGTTGTACCACTTTTTAGTCCTTTGAAAAGTTTGAAATTATTTCAATAAGCAAAGAACCCAGAGTTTTTTAATTATTAGAGTAAAAAAAAAAAGTTACATATTCTTGACTAATCATACATCTTTTTTAGTGTACTTTCTAAATAATAAGTATAAAATAATGAGATTTTTGTATACATGTTGATCTGTGATTGAAAAATTGTATAAAGTTGTTGTATTGTTTATTTGAAACATGAAGTTAAGCTGACCTTTTAAGGGAGAAATCACTGCAGCTGGGTTGGGAATCAGATTCTTTTCCAATGGATTTGAAGCAATAGTGGAAACCAACATCACCCACTTCATCATCACGTTGTTTTCTATGTTGGGTGGAAGTCTTGTCTGTCACAGATAACCATCGATAACCATCAGACAAGGAATTAAAAGTAGAATAACATTTAGTGAAAACATTCAACACTTTGAAACAAAATATCGTTAGTTAGAGTGAAACTGCATGTAGCCTTTTTCTTCTTTTAAGATTCTGGGATTTCAACTATATGCATGAAAAACAAAAACAAAAATGTTTCATGTACCGTTCCCTTTGATTGGCGGAGAGGATGGAATGAAGATGGAGGGAAAGAGAATTATTTTGGGTTGTTTATACGGGTAAAAAAGTTTAAAAATAAATATTTTAAAAATTTTCTAAGAAAATATAATATACCGATTAACTCTAATGAATTATGAGTTGTTTATACAAGATATTATAATAATTTTTTTACCGCAAGACATGTTTGTTAGTAAAGCTGGTTCACTCGTATCATTATTGAAAAATTGTTAGGAAGATACACTCGGAAAATTTAAAATTTTTCAAAACGATAGACTCGAGAGGTTTATCACTAATAAGTAAAAAAATTACTCATACAAAATCTACCATTATTTTCAACATAACATTCCATGTTTGCGAGTTTTATTTTACTCATATGTCACTTTATTTCTATTCAATACAAAATTTTTAACTTATATTTGAATTCTTAATATATATATATATAATAAAGATAAAAGAAATAATGAGTATTATATTATAAAAATTACTTTTATTATGTTTATATCCCACTAAATAACTAATATTAAAATTTTTATCAATTTTTCTTTAATTTTTTATATTAAAGATTTCCCAAAAAAAAAAAGTGATGGCTATTAGATTTCTTTATACAAAAGTAGTTATTTAGAAAGTTGATGAATAGTTACACTAAAATAATATGATTGGAGGAAGAATGAAAAGTTTAGAGATGGGTGAAACTAAAGCAGCAATGGGATTTGCACACAGAGGTAATTAATTAATGAAGGTATATTAAATGTTGAAAGCAGAAAAGTCGTGGGTTTCATAAAAATACCATTATAAGATGGTAAAAGCAGAATGGTTTATGATTCTCCTTTGTCTATTGTGGCATCAACTATAGACACGAAAAGGACTACTTAATGAGCAACATTGGTGTTGAGAATTTGCTAAACTCATGCATGGAGGCTAGCTTTTTGCTCTGCTTTTCAACCACAAACTATTAACCAATAAGAGAAACAACCATCGATAGAGTGAGTCTATACCTGCATGCTTTAAATGCAGAAAGCATCTACATTATTCAATGTACGACATGCAGATCATCAATATTAATCCTGTTCACCAATCAATGCTTCAACCAAGCTATTCATTTCACTTTAACTAATATTTTTTCTCAATAAAATTAAGGAAAAACTCATCTTGGTTATAAAGAAAAAATAAAAGAAATTTTGAAGTGGGTTTCTTCTTCTTATTATACTGAAAAAATGGGAAATGTTTCCTTTTCTCTTTCTTTTGTACAGTGTTAACCATAAAAGGGAAACGTAAGGGGCACAGCGTAAAATTGCAAGATGTCAAAAATCCATTTTTAAATAATGGATCACTTTATAAACCAGGAGATGAAGAACTCATCCTAGCTACTTTATAAATAAGAACACTTAAGGTAAACAAAATTCAAAAATGATTCTTTGACACTGTTCATTTCTTTTACTTTCATTTTACAACCCCTTTTGATAAAAATAAAAATAAAATAGGGTGTCTAACATATCACTTTATATTTTTTTTACCCTGTTTCTCCACTATTTTATGATAAAAAAGTTTTTTTTTTTTTTACCAAAAGCGGGTAAAAGTGGGTAAGAGACTTCTCTCTCTTCCATCGATCTGATGAGTCCATTTTCTTTTATGTAAACCATAAAAAGGAATGCTATGGAGACACTTTCTATCATTATCAGAATGTCTTCTCTATTTGAGAATATACAAAACTTTATGTTAGTTTAGTTAAATATGCAGGTGTTATTTTTCAATTGGCAAGTCCTATTTCAAGCTGGTATGTGACCACATAAATTTGGATCACCAAAACAAGTATATATACGTTGATAACTCATGTAAAATATGCAACATAAAAGGTAATATTTTAGAGTAATGAAAGAATGATTGATGCCCATATTAACATAATTACCATATATAAAACCTTAACTTTTCTTAATGTACATATTCTCATTATTATATTTCAAAATCCGTAGATAAACATGACTTTATGAACACAAAGCATAGGCAGATGAGGGTAGCAGAAAGTATTGAAGAGCAATAGTGTTTTTCAGTAAAGAAAGGTCAAATGAACAACGTATTGGTACCTTGTCTGCAGGAATCACCTTTCATGCTTCTGTACATCTGGTTATTTTTGAAAAAGAGGAATAAAGAAGCACAAATTAATGTATGAAATTGCCAATTTTGTGTTAATTAAGCAGATTAAAACCAACCTGCAGATGGCTCTTGACATGTGAAATTGTGAGCCCTTTAACATCCATCAATTGAAGAACAAGCTTAGGAGTTGCCTCTGCACATATGAATAAAAAAAAGCACAAAAATGGTAAATCTTTCACTACAAATTCATCATAGTATGTAGTAATGAAAATCAGACAAAGATAACGAAGAAAATAGCCAACACACATTTACTTTTTTTATCTCATTTCATTTATTTTTCTACCTCATTTTCTCATGTCATCTACAACATTTATTATTTTTGTCTGTCTTTCGATTCCCCCATTTCCTTCTACATAAAGTGAGGCTTCAATTCTGATGAAAAAGTTAACATTAACAACACATGTAATAATTAAGCTTTTTGTCCTTGTGTTTATGGGATCTAAGAAAAGCAAAGAGAGAGAGAGAGAGAGAGAGAGAGAGAGAGAAACTATGAACAAAAGCATAGAAAATTTGTAGTTTGGTGAAAACAATGTACTCACTGTGATGACCTCCGAGAGTTTCAATGGCATAAACAAAGCAACGATGAAGTTCAGGGGTCCATCTTAAACGAGGGACTTTTGATCTTATATACTGTCTCACTACACCTTCTCTTCCACAACTACCCATTTTGTGTTCTCCTCAAAGAGCTTCACTTTCCAGTTGTGAAACCAAACACCCCTATTACCATTCGTGCTCCACAACTTGAAGGTCCTTATATAAGAAGAAGAAGAAGAGAGGATTAAGAAAAAAGCATGCCATGCATGCAGCTTTTCTCCTTAGGAAAAGAGAAAAAAAATGAGGAAGAGAACACAGAATCATCATAGTGAAAGGGGAAAATATCGAGAGAAAAGGACATGACAGGGGAAGAAGTCCTGCAAATTCCCGAACATGTCACTGATAATACCTTATGGTAGGTGCTGTTGCTGCTTCCAGCGTGTACGCAGCTAGCGAAATGACAAAAAGGAAAAACGAAAGAGTAAAAAATCAAAGAAACGAAACCAAAAAATAATCACGAGGAGGCTTCTGAACTCTGATATATGTTGTTTTGCTTGCTCATACGAAATGATTATGCCTAGTTATGCCAATATATATATAGTGTCTCGTGTGTTGCCAAACTTTGACCTTTGTCTCTCTTTCTAGTTTCCTTTTTACGCACTCTCTCTCTCTCTCTCTCTCTCTCTCTCTCTCTCTCTCTAGATAGACCAGTAATAGTAATATATGCGACAACATCGTCATAATCACTTGGGGGGAATACATGGATGCCATCAAATTACTTTTCAGGTTTTTGTTTTCTTCTCTTCTCATCACAACTGTTTCATTGATGCGTAAACACGATAATGTTATTCATATAAACAATTTTCTTTATTGTTTAGTGACAAGTTATCGTACTAACAACTGAAACTAAAACTAGATTTGGTATCTTTAAGAAAAGTTTCGATTTTGAAAGTCATGACTGAAAATTATAATTGAAAAAAAAGACTATCAAAAAAATATTAATCATATTCTTCAATTACGAATTATTATCAACATTATTTTCTTAATTATTATTATCAATCTATCAAAATATTATTTTTTACTGACTAACATCACAAAATTTTACATTATATGATCATGCACTAAAATTAAAATATTTTTGTATAACACTTATTTTTCTTAAATTTAAGTTAGAAGGAATCTAATTTATTTACTTTTTATCCTTTTCAAAAATAATTCTTTAGTTTATATTTTCTTTAATTATTTATTGGAGTCTACTTTTAATAAAGATGTAAAAAAGTTTGTACTTATCAAAGAAATGAAAAAGCTCTATATACTACATATAAAGTAGCTATTATAAAAATAAATCGTCTTTTCGATGATTAATGATTAATGATTATTATTATTATTATTATTATTATTATTATTATTATATATATATATATATATATATATATATATATATATATATATTGATATTGTTAATACCTTGTGCTTTTTATGTAAAATAAAAAATAAAATGTGCACTTGCCATATGTCTCAGGTTGTGAGAAGTAATCATGAATAGATATTGTAATATTACCGATTTTTACAATAACTATATCAGAAACTATGTTTAAATTGTTTGGTTTTTGATTCAAAATACAATTTTTTACTAATATTTGTTAAATTAGACTTTTATGTACTGGCCTAATTGGTTATATCTAAAACAAAAATAGATATAAGAGAAGAACATAACAAGATAAGATGAATTTAGAAATTTCTTTCATAAATTAAAAATATTAAATATTTCACTTATACAAAATGTATACTTTTATTTTTGTTTAACTTATCTACAAAAATCTCAGTTTTAGAGACAAAAAATAATTGGTTATAATGACTAATTTATATTCTAATTTATAAACTAAAAAATTTTTATCTTTAAATTAGTCTAAATTATGAATAAAAATTTATAATTTATTAGTGAATTAGACTTTAAATTTGTCACTAACATTACTTAAAAAGGTTTTGGCTACTCAAAGAATTAGTGTCTAAGTTGATCTCTATTTAGTGACTAATTTAGTGACTAATTTAGTCATTAATTTCTTTCTACTCAAAATCTTAGTAGTTAATTTTAGTGATCCCTAATTCCCAAAATAATTATAATTTCTTATTCATAATAGAAAATATACCAATACATTTTGGTTTATAAATTGATATTTAAATTAGTTACTACAGTGACCAATTATTTTTTGTGTTTAAAATTGGTTGCTATTTAAGGATTTTATTTTAGTATGTATCTAACTTTTTTTCTCTTTGTCTAGTTCATTGTCTTCTTAATTTATTTGTGGGTTTTGATGTATTCTCATTTCCTATATCTAGATCTATAAATAAATATTTCGTTATAGAATTAAATATGTTTTTAATTTTTAAACTTTGGCACAAAATTAAAATTCGTTTATATTTTAAAATTTGATACAATTTCGTCGAACTTTACAAATGAATAGATATAATCCTATCAATTTAGAGTTAAAAGTTTTGGATGTCAAATAACATTTCAAGTTGGCGTTTGAACTGTTTACACGATTTAACACGTTCGAACTCAATTTTATTTGGAATCAATTTTTTTTAATTCAATTATATCAAAAGGAGCGTATAATTTATTTTAAAATTTAATGACTAAAATATAATCAAAGTTTAAAATAAAAACAATTTTCACTTTCACATTCAAATTTAGAAACTAAAATATATATATATATATATATATATATATATATATATATATATATATATATATATATATATATATATATACACACGTTCTAATTGTTAATGATCATACAAATTTTGCGGTTACCACGAAATTCTTTTCTGTTAAAGAATATAACAGTTTCATTTTTTTTTCTTTCTCATGGTAGATTATGGGAACAAATGTGATATAATATAATTGAAATGGTAAAAAAATGAATTAGATATTATAAAAAACAAATATAATACATATAATCATGATGTTTGTGCCCTAAAAAAGGCTAAACACTAAAATTTCACATGCATATTCTGGCTAGACAGTTACAAGACCTAGGTAGAATACCTATCTTGTCACTGAAGAAAAAGAAAATAAGGTGACACTTTAGATGCATATTGAAGGTATCAATGGCTACAACATGGAAAAGAATATTGTATGCCAACACAAGAGGATTATTCTGTTTATTAGCCTACTTCTCTCAATCTTATTAAAAAATAATATGAATTCATTATCTTCTCTTCTTAGGAATAGGAATAAGCCTCCCAAAGATATATATATATATATATATATATATATATATATATATATATATTTTTGTTAGTTTTAAATTATATATTTGTACCTGTAGAGTGTTTTTTTCTTGTATGCTTATAAAATATATGTGACACTCTGGAAAGGTAGTACAGCAGGAATAATAGCAATAAGACTCTAATACGAAAAGAAGAGCCATATATATAACAATAGAAGAATATATGCAGGGTATTTTTTTTTTTCTGAGACTTTATTGAGGGCAGACTGCAAAAGATGGAGCTACTTCTGCATAACCCAATTGTTATGCAGAATTTAAAAATTGAATCAACAAAACACATGGGCAACAAAATTTTGCAAATTCTGGTCCAGATCATGAGTTGTATAGATTTTATAGACTTCAAAAATGTGATTAAATAATTTTTTTAATTTTCTTTTATTAAAATGATAGAATATCGATAAATTATAAAAGATTACGTTCAAACACAAATGAGGATCAAACATAAATACGAATGTTTATATGTTATTTACCCGTAAATATTTATTACTTATTAAATATTCATTTAAAAAATACGTGAACTCTTAGATATTTTTAATTAAATTTAGCTAAATTAAAATTTAATTTTAATTTTTTGTAAATAATAAAAATTCACGTATGTACAGTATTATTTACACAAATATTAAATTTTTTGATATGAATTAAACATAGATACTCTTTGAAGTATATTCGCTTACTAGTTATATGAGGATATCCACTAATATAAATAATTTTGTCATCCTAAAGACAGAGGATACTTTTCAATAGTTTATTATTAACACGATGGAAAATTAATTAATTACAAAAAAATATTGTTTCTCTTCCTCTTAAATCAAGCTTTCAATACTTTTTATTTATTTATTTTTCCTTCTTAGCTCACCAACTTCTGCTCTTCATTTGTTTATTCCTTTCTTGAACACATTTTTTTCTTTCGGTTAAAATTTAGAGAACATTACGAAATTTTGTATGCATTGCATTGTTTTTACATGAAACTTGAGTTTTGTATATCAGAGGAAATTGCAATCAACAGTAATAATACTTAAAAAATGTATTATCATCTCTTACCCCTGTCTAAACTATGTCAGAGACTAGTGCTTTGACAAACTTTTTAGGGTTCAATTTAGCATAAACAGAAAAGTATTATAGATATAAATATTGTTTATTACCAAAGGACAATCACAAGTACCGTGTGTTGCAGACCAAAAGGATTAATTACAGAACCACTTTACAAAGTTACCATAAGAGTACATTTTTACACTAGTCAGTAGATAAGAATTTTTAAGAGAAATTTTTTAAAAGTCAAATTAATTATTTTATAAGTCAAATTTATTTTATAAATAAATTAATTTTTTTTTAAAATCAAGTTATACATAGACTAATTTTAATTTATAAAAATAATAATAATTTTTTTCTATAAAATTTTACATAAAAAATCTTATACATGATCCTACCATCTAATATTTTCAAACTATATTAATTTATTCTTTAGCTATACATTGACATTTTTGTGCAATTTCACTCATTTCATATGAACACTAAGCATATAACTATTTAGTTATAGTAGTTTAAATAATTGGATAAACACTTTCTTTACCCAAGGTCTTCTGAATACCAAAGACACTAAATTTTTTTTTTTATTTTGACATTTATGCTCAGATGCATTTTCTCCATATTTGAGGAAAAATAGCATGCAAGACGAGATTATAAATTAAAATAATTAAACTAATCTTTTTTTATATATTTTTAAGTTCATGATTTTTTTTTCTCATTTTGTACATGTATTTTTAACTCTTTATACAATTAAAAAACTTATATTTTTTTTTTCTTTTTGTTTTTTATGTAAAAAAATTTAAATTATATATTTTTTCATTATTTCTCTGGTTTACTTCTTTTCTTCTATGCGTACACTTCTCTAATCTCATACTCCTGGAAAGATTAAACTTTTACTTCTATCAAAGTCAAACAAGGAAAATAAAATTTGATGAATTCATTATCATGTGTTTTCTTAAAAATGAGAAGGAAATATCAATTAAAAATCAAATTATTCTTATTTTTTTATAATATTTTATTATATTAAAAATAGTATTTATCATGTCAATGTACTTTTTTTTTACTTTGTATACAACTGAAAAACATAAAAACTTTTATTTTTTATATTCCTACATATTTGTCTTCTTTAAAATTATTACACCAACACCCTTGTATAGTACACTAACTTAAGTTAGAATAATTTAATGAAACTTTTTACTTTTGCATGAGGTTCATCAACTCAACAGGTTACTTTTTTCCTAAACATAATTTGATGGACAAAAAACACAAACATATATAGTATAACATTGTGACAAGGATTCAAATAAATTCATCCAAGTATTCACATGGTGTCTGTCTTTCTATTTATTTATATGATAGATGTGAGGCAGTTGACCATTGGATTGTGAAGAAAAGAAGGAAGAAGGAAGAAAGAAGAAAAAAAGAAAGAAGAAAGAAGAGGAAGGTAGGTTATGAGAATGAATTGTTGTTAGGGTGACAGAGTGCAGAGGTGTGGGGCTAGAAGGCAAAAGGAATGGAGAGAAGGCACAGCTTCTCAAGATTTTCTGATAATGTCAGTCTTAAAGAGAGGGAATGATGGAAATTCCTGTGCACATGGCATGATGCTGTGTGAAACAGTCCAAACCCACATTAAATTTAATACCATCATTACCACTGTTCTCCTATGTCTCTGCATAATTTAATACCCTTCCACTTTGTAATCTTTTCATCACAAACTTCACTTTTTCTCTTTGATTATTACACGAGCTAAATAACACTCGTCAACACTGAAAAGTGTGAAGATGGGACCAGTTCCCGCTGAAGCCAAATTGCAATGTGCAGTGTCTCGGCAACTGTGTTTCACCTTTCTTTCTCCATCTTTTCTTCACAATATTTCATTAACTACTTAGTTTTTCTTCATCTTAATCAAAGTACGCATGGAAAGGTTTTTGGACTTTTTATTACTTATTGCTTCACATGTACACCATTCCAGGATAATCTAGGTCAAATTTACAGAGAGTGATTTTCCAGTTCAAATCTTTATAACGGATTTTCGTTTGTACTTTTCTTTTGGTTAAAAATTATATACTTTTCTAATTTATAAAAAATTAAATTAGATTCGTAATTTTTATCTCATTTAATTTAGTTTTTTAATTTTTTTAAAATGCTAAATTAAGTTTTTTCATTACATTGATGTTAGATTTTTTTTTTAAATTCATACATTAAATCACTTCATTCTATCTTAAAAGTCTAAATATTTAAATTAAATTTTTTATAAGTAGAGTGTTTGATGCATAAATTATTAAAAAAAGTTTAACATCAACTTAAAAAAAAAACTTAATTAATCCAAATAAAAATTAAAAATTTAATTAAATTTTTTATGAAAATAAGATGATCAAATTAGGATTTTATCTTTGATTTTTTTTTTTATTTACTCACATAGCACATTGTATATTAAATCTAAAATATAAGAAAATAATGACCTCTGAAAAAGATCCAAATACCCCAACTTAAACGAGTGACACCTGTCCAATTTCTAGATTTTTTGGTAACTTTCTCTTCTGGATATTACTTAAACACCCATTTCTAAGTTTTTGACACGTGTCATTTTCTTTGGTTTTTTCGTCCTTGAAGGTTTAATTGTTGGGCTTTAACACGCGACCCAAAACTAAATCTTTTCAACTTCTCTCCAGAAGCTTCAGCACCATTCACACACTCATCTACCACTCTGCCACACTGCTTTTCTCCGTTCTCTTTCCTCTACTCTTTCTTCCTCACACTCTCAACTTCTCTTTG
>Ga0214543_1010613_pt1 | contig 13522 bp, 12 predicted proteins | sample CNSS2metaG_FD_160094 | JGI IMG/M metagenome (GOLD analysis project Ga0214543, IMG submission 160094) | Root nodule microbial communities from cowpea collected in UCLA plant growth center, Los Angeles, California, USA - CNSS2 | ecosystem: Host-associated > Plants > Roots > Nodule | place: USA...
GTCTAACTAACTTCCAAAATCTCTTCTATAACACCGTAATAGGGCATGGACCCCACAATAGGATTTTAATCTTTTGAAATTCATAATTGTAATGACTATGCCTTCAAAGTGACTTTGCTACTCTACATAGTGCTTTTATCATCTTAAGACTTTGTACAAAACAAAGTTCCATCAATTTAATAGCCAGACAACATAAAACATCAAAATTTATTCCAGGTTAATATTTCAAATGTAGACGGATCCTTCATGATTTCTTTTTAAACCAAGACATGAAAGTTTTGTTATGCTTTATCACACTAGTGCAATTTTAACTTTTTAACTCGGGTGATATGTTTTGGTTTAAAAGCAAACAAGGGATATAAAAATGCGATGGAGATTTTGAAATTTTTGCGAACTTATAGGCCTTAGTTGTCGTTCCTTTTCTAATTATTTTATTTTGGTACAGATGTGCCTCGATTGCTATAGAATAAAGGCATATACACCCTATATGCTTTAGTTCGTACAAAACTAAGCCCTATAAGTTTGCAAAAATTTCAAAATTGCCACTATTTTTTTTAATTGTAGAGGTGTAGGCCTCAGTTGATACAAAATTGAGGCCTATACACCCTATATACTTTGGTTTTTTTAATAAATGAGGTCTAAAACTCTACTTTAAATTTTGCAAAAATTTCATAAGTCTTATTTTTCGCGAAACACTGCTCCATTCTCCATTCTTTTATGCTTATTTCTCCATTTTATGCTTTTATGCTTCTTCTTCTTCTAAAACCTTTTATGCTTCTTCTTTTTCTTTCTCCATTCTCCAATCTTCGTCGCGTTGCCGCTCAATGTTGAAGTCATGAGTTTTTCTTCTTCTTCTTTTTTTGCGTTTTTGGTGTTGCTTGTGTGTTGCTTGGGTTCTTTAGTCGTAAAGTTTGGGGTTTTTTTGCTGCCATTTGTGTCTAGGTACTGTTGCATCATGAGAACCTCCATTCTCCATCAGGCTGCCACTCAACGTCGAAGTGATGAATGTTCTTTTTTTGCATTTTTGGTGTTATTCGTGTGTTCCTTGTCATTGATGTTCAGGTACTCTTGGACTATGGTAGGATTTATTAGCTTTCCCAAAAGCGTTCGGGATTATATCCTCTTCCATTGTTCCTCACATTTCATGTTCTAAGGATTGCATCCAGGATTGTGTCAAACTTTTTCTTTTAAATTAGAAGGAAATATACCTCAATTATTAAAGGAACTGAGGCCTATTCCCTTTTTGTTTTTACTTCATTTAAGTTATTTAAATCAAAAAGGGTATTATGCTCTAGTTGTTTTTGAACTGAATGCTTAGGTTCATAACCGAGGCCAAAAGGCCACCCTTTTTTACCTCGTCTGTATATTCTTCGGTTCAACAACCGAAGCACAATGTCCAAAATAACCGCGACCAATATCCTTTTTTGTACTAGTGTCAACACACATTTCTTTTATTGTCTTGGGTTTTTATTCATGGCAATGTTCTTGTGTGCAATTTAAATATGATATGACTTCCTTTGTGTTATTTAGTATATACAAATGTGCTTGCAGAAACTCTTGTCTTGATTTTTTTTCCACATGTACACCTCTTGAGGACTTTTCCTTTCTTCTATGGGAGTACCAACATATTTTTTGACATGTACTCCGAACAAAACTCAATAGCTTCTTCTACAATTTATTTGTCAATAATAGAAGCTAATGGCCAATATTGATTCTTCTTATATCCTTTCAAAATCTTCACATATCGCTCCATTGGGTACATCCATCATAGATAAACTGGCCTGCATAAATTGATTTCTTTTACAAGATGAACAATCAAATGCACCATGATTTCAAAAAAATGTTGCAGGAAAAAATATCTCTAGTTGGCACAATATGATAAAAATCTCTTCTTGAAGTTCATCCAACTTTTGAGGGTCAATAACTTTGCTACATATGGAATTGAAAAATGCACATAATCGGATTATAGTAAGCCTTACATTTTTTAGTAAGATTCCACGTATGGCCACAAGCAATAATTTTTGCATTAGAACATGATAGTCATGACTTTTTAAGCCAACTAGTTTCATATCTTGCATAGATACAAGACTCTTTACATTTGAAGAGTATCCTTGTGGTACCTTAACTCCTTTAAGACATCGATAAAAACTTGTTCTCTCCTTTTTAGACAAAGTGTAACATGTTGCGAGAAAATAAGTTCGCTTTCCAACTTCTTTCGATGTTAACTCCTCACCTATATTCATTTTAATCATATCCAAACAAGCATTGATGTCATCCTTCGTCTTCCCTTTTATATTTAGAAATGTTTTTGTACTTGTCCAAAAACAACATGTGGGTATGCTGCCGATGCGGGAATGACGAGGAGTAGAGAAGAAGAGTTACATAATCATAAAGCCAACCCATAATTGGTAATATATAGAGAAGAAGTGTTGCGTCGTCATAAAGTCAGCCCTGAGTTACTGATATATAGAGAAGAAGTGTTGCATCATCATAAAGTTAAGCCTAGAGTTGTGATTATAAGACCCGAAAAAAAAAATGTTAATGGCTTGCTTAATATTATGAATTTATTTAATTTAATTAGGTTATTAAATTATGAAATAGGAAATAATTATTATGTGAGAGATTTAAGTTATTGTGGTATTTATAATAATTATTTAAGTGATTTAGGGAATTATGGTTAGTGGAGTATAAGTGCTTTAACTCTTGTAATGCATATGATATCATGTGATGGCATGTAGCCTAGTGGAGAAAGTGGCATGCATTGGTGAGCAAGTGGCATGGGTTCGAATCTTATTGCCTGAGTGAAAGTCGTGCTTTTGTGTTTTTCTCTCCTTTAAAGGTGTGGGGCCATGCAGTGTAACTGGACTGTGTTTCGAGGGGTATGCGAAAATATTAGATTTCAAAACACTACAATCAGTTTATTTAATTTCTTATTTTTTTTCCTTTCTGTTTTTTTTTTATATCTTTTGGAGTTAAATGATAAGAAAAATAAAACAGGCTAGAAATCTTAACTGAATTATTGGGTAGGATTAGATAAGCTAAACCCTAGAAGTTTTCTTTAGAAAAAAAAGGGTTAGGATGGGAGAAGGAAAAGAGAGAAAGAATGCAAGTTGGAGTTTTTCAGTGGCTTTGGTAGAGAAGAGGAATCATCTAGAGAGACGGTAATGTAGATATTTCTGACTCGAAGTAGATTTCAGAAAGGATGGAGTGGATTCGGGGAATTATGGTTTATTTTGTTGATTTAAATCAAACAGTGAAGACTATGAAATTTTCTTTTGATTCCTAGTATTTAGTTCGAACTTTGTTTTTTTAATTATTATTATTTCAAATTAACATTTGGATTACCTATTTACATTTAAATTTTAAGTTAATTTTTATTATTATTAAGTTTCTTTTCGTGATACAATCATTTTAATTTTAAGTAAATGAACCATAACACCTTCTCGTGACATCCTAAAATTGGGGTGTTACATTTTGGTATCAGAGCTAGGTTTTCAAAAAAAAACTTTGGGAATGTGGGGAGTGAGCTAATCTAGTTAATGTTGTGTGACTCTGAATTGTGTAGTGTTTTATGACTATTAACTGGTAGTTAATCAATTATATATATTAGAGCAATGGAACATAGACCTCAAAACCCGACCAACTCTGTTGATGAAATGGCTCAAGCTATTCAGCAGTTGGTCAACGCGATGCAACACCAACAACCGCAAGTAGTGGACGCACCAGTGCAACATAACGATATGAATGAATTCATGTGTCACAAACCGCCAAAGTTCAACAGTAAAGCAACTCCGAACGAGGCAGATGCATGGATTCAAGAGAATGAGAAGATCTTTCGGGTGCTCGGGTGCACTGACGCACAAAAACTAGAGTATGCTACATTTTTACTTAATGGTGAGGTTGAGTACTAGTGGGGAGGTATGCGACAAATGATGGAAGCTCGTAATGAGGTCATCAATTGGACAAGTTTCTAGACGAAATTTATGGGACAATACTTTCCAGATAGTGCCAGACATGAAAGGGAAGCAGAGTTTTCGAGATTACTACAGAGAGATAAATCGGTGCAAGCTTGTGTTGATCGCTTTGAATATCTAGCTCGATTCTACTCTCAGAATATGAGCAAAGAGTGGTGGTGTAGAAAGTTTGAAAGGGGCTTACGTCACAATATAATGAAGGTGATAGTGCCTATGAGGATCAGAGAGTTCCCACTCTTAGTGGAGCAAGCAAAGACAGTGGAACAACTAGAGGTGGACCCAAGTCGGGTTATGAGGACACATCATAGCAGTAACGGCAGGGAGAAACGACAGGAGAAACCCTATAATAAACCTCAACGTGATGGACAGGGGACTGTGAAGTGTTTCGAATGCGGAGGGGATCATTATCGACGAAATTGTCCAAAATTTTCGGGAGAGAAGTCGGATGAGAGAAAATGTTACATTTGTCGTAAGCCGGATCATTACACAAACGCTTGTCCTGAGAGGGGGAAGTCCGAAGTGCCACAACAACAAAAGACCCCAAGAGAGAAGTCGAAGGTAGTAGGTAGGGTGTTTGCTATGTCGGGAGCAGAAATAGGTAACTTAATCGAAGACACTTGTTTTCTGTTAACGCTATTTGTTTAGATAGGAGGGATGGTTGGATCTGGGAAGTTGGTATTCTGTTGTTTTCTTTGGTTTGTCTTGTTTTATTCAGTTAGTGATATGTACAGGGTATGTAAAGTATGTTTTGTAATGTTTGTATAATGCATGCTGATGGTGAAATGTTCAGTTTGGTAAATGTTATGTTGATGAAGCATGTTATGTTTGATTGTGTGTGTGATGTGTAGTATGGATTCTCTCATATCTGTAAAACCAGGTTGCACTTTTACCCATAGGACTTTGGTGAGTCGGGTAAAAGGGGGTTTTGTTCTACCGTAAGACTTTGGCCTAAGCTTAGTTATAATGCTCTTACCAGGTTTTGGTGAACAGGTACGGGTGATGCTCTTGTCGGGTTTTGGTGAATAGGCGAGGGTTGTTGTGTGTGAGTCTTAGGGAAAGCAGCGCTTTTACTGGGTTTTGGTGAGCATAAGGGTTATGCTCTTGCTGGGTTTTGGTGAGCAGGCAAGGGTGGTTACTTGTAAGTCTTAGGGAAAAGCAGGAGAAAGGCCTTTCCAAGAGGCGTTGTTGCGCAGGAAAGGTAGAATGGTTAGTTATGAGAGAATGACATACTGTTGGATATTACTTGGTGGTAATATGTTGTTGATTGCATGTTTGGTTTTGGGAACATGTTTCTGGTTGTTGTCTTTGATGAGTTATGCACATGTTAGAATCAGATGAGTTTTATGTGGGGGTAATATAATGTTGCATGATATCACAATATGGTTGTGTTCTATATGAGATTATTTTATTTTATGAATAATATTTTACTTACGTTAATTCATGAAGAATTTTTGTTTTCTTGGGTAAGAATATTTTTTTAAGAAGTATGAGATTTTTATTTTATTTTAATATTTTTTTTAAGTAGACAATTTTCAAGGACAAAAATTTTTAAAGTTGGGGAGAATGTAAAACCCGTGAAAAAAATGTTAATGGCTTGCTTAATATTATTATTTATTTAATTTAATTAGGTTATTAAATTATGAAATAGAAAATAATTATTGTGTGAGAGATTTAAGTTATTATGGTATTTATAATAATTATTTAAGTAATTTAGGGAATTATGGTTAGTGGAGTATAAGTGCTTTAATTCTTATAATGCATATCATATCATGTGATGGCATGTAGCCTAGTGGTGAAAGTGGCATGCATTGGTGAGCAAGTGGATTTCAAAACACTGTAATCATTTTGTTTAATTTCTTTTTTTTTCCTTTCTATTTTTTTTATATCTTTTGGAGTTAAATGATAAGAAAAATAAAACAGGCTAGAAATCTTAACTGAATTATTGGGTAGGATTAGATAAAGCTAAACCCTAGAAGTTTTCTTTAGAAAAAAAAAGGGTTAGGACGGGAGAAGGAAAAGAGAGAAAGAGTGCAAGTTGGAGTTTTTCAGTGGCTTTGGTAGAGAAGAGGAATCATCTAGAGAGACGGTAATGCAGATATTTCTGACTCGAAGTAGATTTCGGAAAGGATGGAGTGGATTCGGGGAATTATGGTTTATTTTGTTGATTTAAATCAAACAGTGAAGACTATGAAATTTTCTTTTAATTCCTAGTATTTAGTTCGAACTTTGTTTTTTTAATTATTATTATTTCAAATTAACATTTGGATTACCTATTTACATTTAAATTTTAAGTTAATTTTTATTATTATTAAGTGTCTTTTAGTGATACAATCATTTTAATTGTAAGTAAATGAACCATAACACCTTCTCGTGACATCCTAAAATTGGGGTGTTACAGTGATAAATTGAAGTTGTTGACAAAATTGCTGAGGAGGTCGTTCCAAGATTGATGCCGGAAGGATCTTAGATTATGTAAAGGGGATATCTTAGATTATGTAAAGAGGATATTTTAGTTTGGATTATGTAAAGGAGATATCTTAGTTATTTAAGAAGATTTTATGTGGAACGTTTTCAGTTGTTATTTGATAAGATTATTTTTTAGAAAGATTAGTAGAAAATTTTGTGATTATGTATATTTGTAAGAGTTGTAACCAATTTTAAAGCCTATAAATAAGAATGTTACTCCCACGGTCAAGGGACAAAATTATTTTTGGCCTAAGTGAATTATTAGCTAAGGTTAAAATACTTTTTTCTTTTTGTTTTCGATCTAAGGTTATTTTACACTTTTTTTTGACCAGAATAGTTTCAATTAAGCTATCACACATTCTTTTCAACATGCATTACATCTATACAGTGTCGCACATCTAACTTGATCGAGTACAAAAGATAAAAAATATTGACATTTTCCAAAATCTATATGAAGACCTTTGACCTTCTCACAAATTTGGACACCATATAATGGAATTGGAGCAAAATCATGTTCTTGGTGTCCACTAAAGGCCTCTTTCAATCATGTTTTTGCATCATAGGCATATTTTCATACAATCCTTTAGAAAAGGACTATACTCCAACATCATAGATCATGTACTCTAATTTATCGTCTATTGTCTAATCAACAGATTCTTGTGTTTGAAACACACTTGGATTGTCTAAATTCACCATGCCACGTGTAACACCCGCAAAATTCAATTAAATAAATAATTAATTAATAAATGCGGTTAATGGGAACCTTTATGGCATTTAATTCTGACATGTATGACGTGGAAAAGTACTAGTTCAAATGGTTGAGAGTATTTTATTATGTGAAAGGACTTGGGTTCAAGTTCCATGTATGCCATTTATGTGTTATTTAAATTATTATTATTATTTTAATAATGTGTTGGGTCATGAGGAGTGATAACATAATTATAGAATTATGTGAAGTATCACGAAACATGAATTGGTTAAATGGTTGTGCATTGGTTTAGACATTGGCATGGTTATGGGTTTGAATCTTAGTAGTCCCACATTAAACTTTCTTTTTGCTAGAATTATGTTGGCATGAATATGAAAAGCCATAAAACCCTAGCAGCCAATGTTGCTTAGGAAGTAGAGCACGAATTCAAAGAGTGTGATTGTGGGAGCACTAAGGGAAGCCAATTTGGGTCAAGAAGAACTATCACATATTCAAATTTAAGCAAACGAAACCAGGTTAGGGGAGCTGTCATTTCCTATTTTAATGATATTATATGCAATTGTGTTATATATTGATGCATGAAAACTTTCTCATGAATCAAATCCTTGTATCGTTTAACTTCTTGATATTTGTCGTATGTGGCTTTAGAGAGAGTATGTGTGTGTTTGTGGTTTCTGTTGTATTGAGTTCTCTTTGTGACCCAATCATTGCTATGATTATCATGATTCTTCTTTTTGGCTTTTGTGACCCAATCGTTGCTATAATTATCATGATTTTTTCTTTTTTGCTTGATGAGATGTTTGGAGTTTTTCTTCTAAATACAACACACTTAATATTATTCTTATTATTCTTATTATTGATTTTATTTTATTTTACCATTAATATTATCCTTATTATTATTATTATTTATTATTATTATTATTATTATTTTATTTTACTATTATTATTACTATTACTTTATTTTTATTATTTTATTATTTTATTATAATTATAATTATAATTATAATAATACTAATAATAATTATTTCTATTATTATTATTATTATTATTGTTTTCAATATTATTATTATTATTTATTTTATTTTATTATTTTTATTACAACTACTATCATATTTATTTTTATTATTATATTTATTTGTATTATGTTTATTTTTGTTATTATTTTGATTATTATTATTAATTTCATTTTATTTTATTTTATTTTATAATTATATTCATTAATATTATTATTTTATTTTATTTTACTATTATTTTATTATAATAGTATTTATTAGCATGGATTTTTGGATTATTGTTGAGGTAATAAAAGTTTTAAAATTTCTCGCGTTTTGGGGAAATGATATTTCAATAAATGCAATTTAATTATATTTCTCTATTTTAATATTTAAATCCGTAATATCCGCTCAGGATGTTACATTTGGTATCAAAGCAATGGTTTTCAAAAGATTTTTGGGGTCTATGGTGAGTGAGCTTATTATGTTCCGCTTATGAGTCAGTGTGTTAATTCTTTTGTGTTAAACTTTTTGTTGCATAAGTGATGACTTAAGTTGTGTGGTTTTAACCAGCTGAAATGTGGTGTGCACAAGCTTTGGAAAACAGGAGAAGAAGGGATAATACTTGGGTTGATGAGATTGCACATGCGATTCATCGGATGGTGGACGTGATGCAACTTAATGCAGCGCAACCCAGAGCTAGAGTCGCACCTACTCGTCCCGTGACTATGGAAGATTTCATGAGGCGCAAACCAGCTAAGTTCACTCGTAGGGCCGCTCCGAACGAGGCAGATGCATGGTTGAGGGAGTGTGAGAAGATATGTCGAGCGATTGGGTGCACTGATGTACAAAAGTTGACCTTCGTCACATTCCTTCTTGTAGCAGATGCTGAGTACTGGTGGGGGGATGCAACAACTGATGTAGACCCGCGAAGAGTGAGTAACTTAGGCTAACTTCAGGACACGATTCTTGGAGAAATATTTTCCAAACAGTGCCAGATATGAGAGGGAAGCAGAATTCCTTGTTTTGCAGCAGGGGACTATGAAGGTGCAGGCCTATACTAACAGGTTCGAGTACTTGGTGGGGTTCTACTTGTAGGTTGTCACTGAAGAATGGCGTTGTAGAAAATTTGAGGGCGGTCTGAACCATGAGTTACGTCGATTCCTCGTACCTCTAAGGATCTAAGAGTTCCTTGTGTTAGTAGAACATGCAAAGATGGTGGAACAACTAGAGAGGGACTCATGTCGGGTCATGAGGGCATATCCTAATAGTAGTAGCATCGATGAGAAATGGCAAGAGAAACCCTACACCAGACCTCAATATGAAGGAGGAGGGACAGTGAAGTGTTTCGAGTGCGGGGGAGACCATTTTCGACGAGTTTGTCCGGAATTTTCAGGAGCAAAGCCGAATGAGAAGAAGTGTTACAATTGTCGCAAGTTGGGTCATTACACGAAATTTTGCCCTGAACGGGGGAAGTCTGAAGTGCCACGACAACAACAAGGTAATGTTTGAATTGATTTTCTTTCTTTTGGGGTAGTGAAGCATGTTATGTTAGTTGTGTGATGTATGCTCGAAATTCGTTCATCCCTTTAAAAACTAGGTTGTACTTTTACTTAGAAGACTAAGGAGTGTCAAGTAGAAGGAGTTGCTATTTTACCCTTAAGACTTTGGAGAGTCGGGTAAAACGGAGTTTTGGGTTACTGTAAGACTTTAATCTAACTTAGTCACAATGTCCTTGCTAGGTATTGTTGAGCAGGCAAGGAATGTTGCTTGTGAGGCTTAGCAAAAGTTACGCTCTTACCGGGTTTTGGTGAACAAGTAAGGGTGGGGCTCTTGTCGGGTTTTGTTGAACAGACAAGAGTTGTGTTTATGAGGCTCAGGGAAAACAACACTCTTACCGGGTTTTGGTGAGCAGGTAAGGGGTGGGCTCTTGCTGGGTTTTGGTGAGCAGGCAAGGGTTGTTGTTTGTGAGTCTCAAGGTAGGCAACGTTCTTACCGGGTTTTTGTGAGCATGTAAGGGTGATACTCTTGCTGGGTTTTGATGAGCAGGCAAGAGTTGTTGCTTACGGGTCTTAGTAGAAGAAACGCTCTTACCGGGTTTTAGTGAGCAGGTAAGAGTGGTACTCTTGCTATGTTTGTTGAGCTGGCAAGGGTAGTTGCTTATAAGACCTAAGGAAAGTAATGCTCTTACTAGGTTTTGGCGAGCAGGTAAAGGGTATTACTTGTCTTTCCCGATGTGTTGGTGCGCAAGGGGAGAGGTTCTTTCCTAGAAGCGTTGGTGCGCAGGGAAAGGAACTTCTGAACTGGAAGTATAAAGAACAGAAAATGTCTCTGTAGAGTGATGGGGCTGCACACTCATGACTATATCTGAGATAGTTTCCTTTCTTAATTCTAAAGGTTTTGGTAAAAGAGAGAAAAGTGATAGGTTGAGTTTCTCCCCTATACCTTTCTTGTTAGGTTTGCATTTTTTTTTTGTGATATGTGTGTGTTATCTATAGCGACTGACTATAGAATAAAGGTCAAATTTGATCTGTTTGTTTTGCAAGGGTTGGGTAGGGCCTTTGAGAAAATCTCTTGATCGAAGATGCGAGGATGCATAAGGATATCTCGGTGAGCAAGGAAAGCTAAGTTGGGTTGATGAGCCTAAGAGCGACGTTAGAACCCAAAAGCAACGCGTTAGGCAAGGGGATCTTCAAGAATGAGTTCCTTGGACTAATACCACAAGTTTGATAAGAGGAATTGAATTTAACAGTTAGAATAAGGAGAGGTGTCAGCGCATGTGTGTGCCATAGAGTGGCAGAGTTAAATTGATACTACAACTTAACATAGGGTTGAGGTCGAAAGGAAAAATGGGGAAACATATGAGGGGATGGTTGAAATAAAAAGGATAGAGACCAAGAAGGGAGAATTTTCAGATAAAGGAAGGTTTAGGCAATCCTATCTGCATTTTCCCAGGTGAACTCAATTTTCGAGGACAAAAATTTTATAAGTTGGGGGAATGTAAGACCCACGAAATTCAATTAATTAAATAAATAAATAATTAATAAATGCGGTTAATGGGATCCTTTATGACATTTAATTCTGACATGTATGATGTGGAAAAGTACTAGTTCAAATGGTTGAGAGTATTTTATTATGTGAAAGGACTTGGGTTCAGGTTCCATGTTTGTCATTTATGTGTTATTTAAATTATTATTATTATTTTAATAATGTGTTGGGTCATGAGGAGTGATAACATATTTATAGAATTTTGTGATGTATCATGAAACATGAATTGGTTAAATGGTTGTCCATTGGTTTGGACATTGGCATGATTATGGGTTTGAATCTTGGTAGTCCCACATTAAACTTTCTTTTTTATGCATGAAAACTTTCTCCTGAATCAAATCCTTGTATCGTTTAACTTCTTGATGTTTGTCGTATGTGGTTTTAGAGAGAGTATGTGTGTTTGTCGTTTCTGTTGTATTGAGTTCTCTTTGTGACCCAATCATTGCTATGATTATCATGATTCTTCTTTTTGGCTTTTGTGACCCAATCATTGTTATGATTATCATGATTTTTTTCTTTTTGGCTTGACGAGATGTTTAGAGTTTTTCTTCTAAATACAGCACACTTAATATTATTTTTATTATTCTTATTATTTATTTTATTGTATTTTACCATTATTATTATTATTATCCTTATTATTATGTACTAGCGAACACACAGGCGTTGTCACGTATGTGTATCCGTATTTTTTAATTTTAATAAGATCAATAATATTTATTTTTAAAACATATATAACAAATTTTAAAATAGTTGTTAAATAAAATAACTGTTAAAAAACGATTTTTAGAATAATGATGAGAATAAAAAACATTTAAAAAAACGGTTAAAAATAAATTAATTATAAAATAATTAATTTTTAAAATAATAATTAAGGGTAAAATTAGAAAATGAAAAGTGGATACAAAAAGAGGAATCCTTTTTATATATTGTTATACATTATTATTATTATTTTATTTTATTTTACTATTATTATTATTATTTTATTATAATTATAATTATAATTATAATAATACTAATAATAATTATTTCTATTATTATTATTGTTTTTATTTTTATTTTTATTTTATTTTTATTTTATTATTATTATTACAACTACTATCATATTTATTTTTATTATTATTTTTATTTGTATTATGTTTATTTTTGTTATTATTTTGATTATTATAATTAATTTCATTTTATTTTATTTTATAATTATATTCATTAATATTATTATTTTATTTTATTTTACTATTATTTTATTATATTATTTTTCTTATCATTGTTTTGTTTTATTGATTATTTTATTTTATGTTTTATTATTATTTCATCATTTTATTTTATTATTATTTTTACTTATAAAATTTCGTTTTATGATTATTAATATTATGATAATAATTATTATTTATATTTATATTATTATTATAATTTGTATTACTATTTTTATTATTATTATTATTACTATTATTCTCATTTTATTTTATTTTATAATTATCTTTATTGTTATTATTATTATTATTTTATTTATTTTATTTTACTATTATTTTATTATTATTGTTTTATTATTATTGTTATTTTATTTTATTATTGTTGTTGTTTCTTTTTATTTTATTAATATTTTCATTATTATTATTTTTATTTTTAAAATTTCGTTTTATTACTGTTGTTATTATTATTATTATTTTAATAATAATAATTATTATTTATATTATTATTATTATTTTGTTATTATTTTATTATTAATATTACTATTTTTATTATGATTATTATGATTATTATTATTTTTTTTATTTTATTTTATAATTATCTTTATCTTTAATATTGTTATTATTTTATTTTACTATTATTTTATTATTATTATTTTATTTTATTATCATTATTATTTATTATCATTGCTTTATTTCATATTTATTGTTTTATTATTATTATTTTATCTTATTAGTATTATTGTTTCATTTTATTTTATTATTATTATTATTATTATTTTTTATTTGTATTGTTTCTTTTTATTATTATTATTATTATTATTATTATTATTATTATTATTATTATTATTATTGTTATTGTTATTTTTTTATTATTATCATTATTACTATTTTATTGCCTATGCGATATTTTGAGCAATGGTTATGTATTCTTCCTGCTTTTGTATATTGTTTGGTTGTTTAGGATTGTGTTGGACTATGATCCAGTCATGTGATTATGACTGGATAATCATATTTCATGTTATCACTAGTGCAGATTTGACATTTTACTTCGCCTTATAGGCCTCGGTTACAGCTGAACCGAAGCCTATAAGGAGGCGGTGGCATTTTTGCAATTTCGTCAGGCTTTTGGCCTCGGGTCTTTAAGGA
>Ga0214543_1010617_pt1:0-12500 | contig 13517 bp, 9 predicted proteins | sample CNSS2metaG_FD_160094 | JGI IMG/M metagenome (GOLD analysis project Ga0214543, IMG submission 160094) | Root nodule microbial communities from cowpea collected in UCLA plant growth center, Los Angeles, California, USA - CNSS2 | ecosystem: Host-associated > Plants > Roots > Nodule | place...
TTTTATTAAAAATGACTTAATAAAATGACTTTTACTACTAAATTTTAATATAAATATCAAATACTTAATTTTTTTAAAACTTTTATACTTAATTACTTTTAATTTTATTAAAAAATATTTTAATTATCAAAAATTATTAGATCAAAATTGAATCAAATACACATAAGTACTAAATTGAAACGAAAAAACATAAATGGGGACAATGACATCTGATAGTGACACTAACACGTGGCATTACAATGCCACGTGGCACTGACAATGCCATGTGTCACACAAGGGACTTGACACGAGGCATTTTTAATTTTTTTTTAAATAATTAAAAAAAAATTAAAAATTAAAAAAAAATCAAAAAAACCACAGATTGACACGTGGCACGTTGACTAGCGGCGTTAGTCAACTCTGTCTGAAAGGTACCTAATTGAAGCAATTTTTAAAAATTGAGATGCAATTGACACTTTTTTTAAAAACGGATAACAATTTGACACACTAGTACCAAATTGGGTACCTTAGGATTAATTAAATCATATTAAAATAAGCGTGATTTTGGTTTGGATGACTAGATTAACAACTATCCAAGTGATGTAGTAATGCCTTGTTAACATGGTTTGTCATAATCACTGAGAGCCAACAACTAGAATCTCGAATCATGATGTTTCACATTCAATAATTATATTATCGAAAGCACTCACCATAATAAGTAACCTTGCTCAGTTGTCACTACTAATAAATCCGAACGTTAATTGTCTTTTCAACACCCGATTCATTCTGTATATTTGATGAACAACTTAGTCTTTTAAAAAGCAAATAAAGCATCTTTTGATCCTTTTTTTCATAAGCATGAGGAAAGACAATTAAAATCCGCTATGTTGTGTTGAATGAAAACATTCATAAAAGTTAGACCGAAATGAAGATGTTTTTAGTTATGATATATGCCTATTTACAAAATGTAATGATGTTATTCTAATATAAAACGACGTCGGTGGTGGCCCTTGCGGTGAGATGGACGTTGCAATTAATTTGGTGAATGAAAACTCCTCTCTTTCTCTGGGGATCAAACGATGAAAATAGAGATTCAATCACGGATTACGGAACAAGCAACATTCACGCCAGAGGAGATCCGGTCAACGCGTTGTGTATCAGTTTTCCATATTAATGCCAACAACCTCAAATTTCTGACCCAAACACCAAGACAACATCAGATCACACACCCATAATACTTTTACCTAATCAAAATTTCCTATGAAGATATTTGTGCGCTGTAATTGTCGTATCGTAGCATCATTTGCTTTCATATATATTGCATTTAACTTATTTTCGGTGATATTTTGTCATTAATTAATACTAGGTTTAAAGAGAAGATTTTATTAAGGAGATATAACATCAATATCATCTAAGAAATTAATATTATTCTTTATCCAAACCTTAAAACAATAAATTTATGAGTCTTTATTTTTGTATAGTACAATATTTTCTCATTTCTATTCGATGTGAAACTCACATAAAAGAATCAATGACTCACATTAAGTCATTTTAAGAATTAAATGATAGAAGTAAAAAAAATAAAAATTAAAGTATAATTTTCCTTTATTATTCATTTGATAATTTAGCCATTATTGAACAAATTATTTTAAGTGGAGATAACCATTTCAACAAATCAAATTTGTATGGAAAAAGGTAATGTAGAAGAAGGGAAGAGTATTGGTGAATGAGAGCAGAGGAGCATTTTTGAATATACTGTAAATGGATGAAAATCAAAGAAAAGAATGTGAGCTATCCACAACCATTTGTCATTTTCTTGGATTGTAAGTAAGATATATGCATATTTACAGTGACCACATGCTAGCAACTAGCATATAGCATTCAGAATAAAAAAACCTTTTCTCTTTATTCTCTTCCCTCTAATATTTTTTGCATATCCTCTCTTCTTCAGTTTATCGTATTACATTGGTAAATTAGATGACCAAAGTATCTTCATTGGCTCATTCATAGTACATGTTTTTTATATAGGTTTTAGGTACTCCGTACTTTATTTTAATTCATGATTTACAAGATAGAGAAGAAAAAAAAGTGGCAACTTGAATAAAGATAAAACAAATAATGTCCATTGTCCAAAGACCGTTCCTTATTTCAAAGGAATCAACCCAAGTATACGAATAAATCAAGGAATAAATGTGACGCAACTTTTTAAAAAAATAAAATAAAGGAATGAAATTCTAAATGAAAGAGGAAAAATCTTTAATTATATTTGTTTGGGTTATTGTTGGAAATCTCACATTGACTAGAGATAATGTCAATTCATAATATATAAGTGGGTGTAATCCTTAACTTACAAACCGGTTTTGTGGGGTTGAGTTAGGCTTAAAACCCATTTCTAACTTGAAATCAAAGCCAAATTAGAACCTATTTTAGCGACACATTATGTTTGTTGTGCTTTTTCTCCCTACTTTATAGTAATTATTTTCTACATGAAGTAAAAAGATAGAGATAATTGACTACATTTATTTTGGACTTTTAAATTTTTGTAGCGGGTAATGCTTCCCAAGTTCCATGTTTTTTTTTTAATCTTTTGGGAATTTTGCTTTTATCATTTATTAAGACGTAAGACATCATTTGCAACGATTCGTTCATTACAAAACAAGATAGAAACTTGCTTAAGTAGCATATGGTAATGATAAAAATCGCTAAATAAGGAATAATGACACAATGCCACTCTACATTATTTTCCCACAAACTTGACATTTTTCCAATGTAGAAGTCCAATTTAGCTGACCCGTAAAGGGGTTTCTTCCTCCACCCAATTGTTTTCTTCCTGCACCCCAACTTTAACTGCAGTTCCCACTTTACCCTTACAAAATATATGTTGAATAAATAAATTATTGTTATATGTGTGATATGGGGTGTATGAAATCCGGAACACACATTATCAAGTTCAGGACTGCATCGTATTACAAAATCTGCCTAACAAACACGAAAATTCACATAAATAGATTTCACGATAAACAAAAAAAATATATACTTAACCGGATTTTGAAATCTGACGAACTAAAAGATTGGCACTTAACTGGATTTTGAAGTCTTGTAAACAAAAAATTGATGCTTAATCGAATTTTGAAAACCGATTGTGTATTTTTTTTATGTTTATCTTATTTCAGAATCTGACTATATGGATTTTTGTGTTTATTGAGCGAATTTCATAATCCGATGGAGTCCTGTTTGGGTGTGCAGAAAGGAAACAATGGGGTGCATGAAGAAACTCATAAAGTAAAGAGTCCAATTTGGTAGCATTTTGGGTCATGGAGCCCAAAACCTGAATTGGAGAAAGCGCGAAAATCTACAGTGATGTGGATAGTCAACGTCGGACGTTGACCTAAAAAAGGAATAAAAAAAATGTGTGTGGCTTGCACGCAACGCGCTTGCTACCTCGGAATAAGAACTTAAAACAAAAATAGTAGGGGTTGTTGCCAAACAGCGATGTAACGCACGATCCAAAAGCAGAAAGCAAACTTCATTATTCACTATACCAGTAGTTGATTTCGATTGTCGAACAGCTTTCACCCGATAAATAGGAGAGTAATAATAATAAAAGAAAATGTGCAAAAAAGCTTGGTCCATTTTGATGCGCGCCAGAATGAAGCCCAACGATCGTACAAATCTTTCTCTCTCTCCCATCCCTCTAGCCGTGAGTAAAATAATCTTCCACTTACACTTCTCTTCATTCCTTCTACTTTCCCCTGATTTTTTACTGTGCAGATTTGACTCATACGAACACTTTGTTTTGATTCGATTATTCAATCAAGTCGATAACATTTTATGTGCTTGAATTAGCTTGGACTTTGTTTCTTGTTGATTTGTGGTTCTTTCGATTCGATGAATACACAACAGAACGCGACGAGTCAAACGCAGCAGCAGAGTTCCCGCCAAAACGGATCTCCAGGTGAAGGAAATGCGCTGCCTAATGACTCCGGCAACTCCGAGAGGTTCCTATTTTTCAGTTATTTTCTTAATTTTTGTTTCACATACCTGGAATTGGGTTTTGCTTACTTTATTTTGCTCATTTTTTTGTTTTCTGTTATTTGTGTTGTTCTTTTGACTTATTCACAGAGAGTTTAAGCGTGTCCGTTCCTCAATGCACTCTGCTATATCAATGAACAAAACAGAAGTTCTGGATGATGTTCTTAACAACTTCTCGGAGGTAGTCTAATTTTATATTTTAATTAATGCGGTGAAACTTTCTCAATTCTATTCTTTTTTGTTGTCATTGCTTATTTCATTTCCATATGCCGGTGATGATTATGTAGGGTTATTTTAGTCTTTCTCATGAAAACCGTCGCAAGTTGCTCCTTGTCCTTGCCAGAGAGTATGATCTCAATCGATCACAAGTGCGTGACCTGATAAAGCAGTACCTTGGACTTGAACCACCTGCTGGTGAGTTATTATGTGGCGTGGGCGTGGGCATGCGCGCTTGTGTGTAACTCTTTCAATTATTGCTTTCAAAACTTTGGTTTGAAAGAAAAATGATTGGATTGGCAGACAAAACTCAAGTGAGTGGCTCTGAAGATGAAGGCTTGTTTTCTCCTTTCTATCGCATTGAGAGGAATTTGAGGCATGCCCTTCAGCCAGTTTATGAAGTTCTTTTTGAGCGTCTCAACACTCATCCAGGAGGGTTGAGGATCTTATCCATTCTTCGAGAAGATATCCTAACCATTCTAGCGTAAGTTTATGGCTGGTGCTACACGATTTTATTTTGAACAATTTTTCTGCTATATCTGTTTCCTTTAATTTCCTTATCTTGCAATGACAGAAGGAGCAAATAAAAGAAATCTTAGTTCATCATTTTGCTCTTTGAAATTTAGTTACCTTTGTCTGCACAAGGAACTTTTGCTACGAGAACCTTAAAATAAAATAAATTTATACAAGTATAAATTTTAGATACCTGTAGTTCATAACGTTTCTGGAGGAAATGAAGAAAGAAAGATAAGAGCAGAACAAGAGCTCAACCTGCTTTCCTGAAATTTTGAGTCTAATGATTCAATTCTTCCATTACAGAGAGGAAAATATTGCATCTCTGAGAGCATTGGATTCTTATTTAAAGGAAAAATTTGTTACATGGCTTAGTCCTGCTGCCTTAGAGCTTCACCAGATTACATGGGATGATCCTGCTTCTTTGCTGGAGAAAATTGTTGCTTATGAAGTACTTTTCTCCTTTTTTCTTGAATTGTTATTCAACGTATCTCTGGTCTTCCACTATATGAATAATCTTTCATATCTTGTGTAGGCTGTTCACCCAATTAGCAACCTTCTAGATCTCAAGAGAAGGCTAGGAGTTGGCCGTCGTTGTTTTGGGTATTTACATCCAGCTATTCCTGGTCAGCAGTTCCTCTAACCCTTTGTTACTGAAAGATAGTTCTCTACCTCTCACAGTTTTATAATTTGTACTGGTGCACTAACCAACATCCTAGCAGTAATTGGTTTCACCTCTATTTAATATTTTGAGTTTGTATCATCAGCTCAGGAAGTTAGTAACGTCAAAATGCTTTCTAGTGATCGTATTAACTAGGCAGTACAGTGGAATTTCATTATTCTCCTGTGCTTGAAAAATTAAATTTGGTGCAATACTTTCTATAGTCTACACTATTTGCCCCTTTGTGATCCAGTGCAACATTGGTTTAAAATATGTCTTTATATACCTTTTCTCAAATCCGCTGTTCGAAAATTGTGATTGTGATTAATATGTCACTGAGAATTATAGGAGTTAATTTAACATTGGTAAGATGGCCAAAGGAAATAGTTTAGTTCTTTATTGTTATGATAATTATTATTATTCTTGTAAATGCAAAAATAATTTATTGTTATAAATATCAAGGTTGCTGAGTGCTCCTACCCAACAGTTCACTTAACTTCTGTGTCTCATTTGAAGAGGTCTATTCTTAAAGCTTCAAGTGTGTTTAAGTACGTTATGTGGTCTATATTTTCCTCAGGTGAACCCCTAATTTTCATTGAAGTTGCACTGCTGAAGGATGTTGCTCAGACTATACAGGTTAATGTTATTAAAATTCAACTGGACCAAATCCTTTTTCAGTAACTTAACAGTGTTTATTTATTCCACAGGAAGTTTTGTGGGATAGTCCTCCTATACCTGAAAGTGAGGCAACATGTGCCTTGTTCTACTCTATATCATCAACTCAGGTATGCTATGTCTCATGAAAGTAATGAAAGTTATGGCTAGTGGAGATTTGACTAAATATCTAAACATTGTTAATTATTACATCATATATCATGGTGAAGTTCAGCACAATCATTCTTAATGCAAAGTGAACTGTTTATCTTTGGCTTTTTCTCCGACTGGAATTATTGCTACAATTTGCTTAAGTTGCCCACTCTCTTTTATGTTCTGTTTTTATTCATGTTTGTACCTTTGATCTGTTTGCTTTTCTGTTTATATCATTGTCAGTTTCCCCCTCCTGATTCCCTAAAGAAGAATAACGATGGAGGTAGTTTTATATCTGATATGTTATAATTTGCAGCCAGGCTTAGCAGGGATCAACTTAGGAAAATTTCTTATCAAACGAGTTGTAACACAGGTGAAAAGAGAGATGCCGCACATTTCTGTAAGTATTTTATCAATTATTCGGAGATTCATGGGGTTTTGTGAATGCACAAGAATTAATGAAATCTTCATATTTGATGGGAGGTTTCAAAAGAGAGATGCCGCACATTTCTTTTTTCTTTTTTTAATCTCAGTTTCTTACCTTTTATTTTCATGGTTTTGATATAAATGGAAATGGCTAAACAAAAATCTGTTGTTTTCCCTTTAAATCTTCATATTTGATGGGAGGTTTTCCAAGTACTTCAGTACAACTTTATGGTTTCATTGTTTAAACCCTGGGTTTTAAAAATTTTTCCTTGCTCTAAAAGATGTAGATTTCTGGAGTCATTGTTCGAAAAAGCACTATAGAACTATAGACACGTGGCACTTCGGCGAAAAGACTATTCTTCAAATTGATATTCCCTTGTTCTTTGTATTGCAATCTAAAAGTAATATACTTAATCCCAGTAGTTATTGGGCACAGGTGTATGAATTTTTCTTGATAAATGTCATATTTCTTAGGATAATGCAATTTCTTACTTATGCCTTCCCACATCCAAGATTGCTGATCATATTTTGGCTGTAGACCTTTGCAACTCTGAGTCCCATCCCGGGATTCATGTCATGGCTTCTATCCAAGTTAGCAGCATCTCAGACACCACTTGCTGAAGGAGGCAATTTGTCTCAATCACAAGCCGAGGAATCTAGTTCCACTTTCTACGAAAATATACTTGAACCCGAGGAAGAAGAATCACTTATGAGTTTATCTAAGTAAGATGCATACTGTTCTATCTTCATATTTTATGTTATGATATTCTTGGATATTTTTTGGCAACACCACTGTCGCATATTTATGTAAAATAAACTGTCGTAATAGCTGCATTACATTTTTTTTTTTGTCTTTTTTTGTTTCTCCTTTATGTGTCCAATTGGCTCTAATGTGTTGAAAAAAAAAATGTAAAAGATTTGCGCAGTTATTAAAAGGGCACGATTCAAGATTCAAATTGCATGATTAAATATGGTATGATTTGACAAGTTCACAATTCATGTATTCTGATGAATCAAAATATGACCTTGAAACGTGTCATGCTTGCGGAAACTGTTGTTATTCCCCATCATTAATATTAACTGCAACATTCAGTGGTTCAGTTTTTTTCCTCTTCTTTTTTGCTTTTCTTTCTCATTTACCCCCTACTTTGTCTCTGGGTTACTGTGAAGTGACTAATATGAATATGAAATACAGGGATATTGCATCGGGAAAAAATGGAATGGATTTGATGTTCAACTTGCTTACTTCTACATCCTCTAAGTGGATCCATTCTCCAGAAATTCGTTCAGCATTAAAAGCCCCATTGATGCGTTTGTGTGCCAGGTATTGGAACACTGGAAACAAATTTGGGAAATAAAACAAAGCCATGTTACAAATGACTTCTTTGAAAGATCATATTGAGCTAGGCTGGTTGCTAATACTCATAATTTAAGTCAAGGTAACCTGGAAGCATTTTGGGTTCTTTCGTATCACAGGTACCTTCTGAAAGAGAAGAAAAGAGGAAAAGCTTTGGACTCTGTAGCAAATTTTCACTTGCAAAATGGAGCGGTATGTTTTACAACCATAATGTAGAGCCAATAAACTTCATTGTTATTGTTGATGGTATTTTCATTCTGAAAGCTGTAGTTTCCATATAGTACGTTATACTTTTTGATGGCTTTTTCGCGGAAGTCATTGTATGGGTTGTTTTCTTGGTATTTCTTTCTCTATAATCAATATGATAAAATGGTTCTTTCATGTAGCAAATTTGTGTCCTAATTCAGTTGTAATTTGAGTAAATTGGTGTGAATAAAATTTTGCTTCTCAATGTGGACAGATGGTTGAAAGAATTAATTGGATGGCTGATCGATCAGAAAAGGGTCTTTCTCAAAGTGGAGGGATCATGGTGAACTATGTATATAGGTAATTGTCCTATGGCTGTTGTTCTGGTCGTACCATAGTTACATTTATAGTGTCAATTTACTCTGTGAAGGCCTTTTTGGTCGTACAAAGAAATCTTGTTTTCTAAGATGAAAGTTCCTCTTTATCCGTTTTGGTTCTGTTAGTAAAGCTAGGAAATCTTACCAACATGAAAGGAGCAATGACTGTACTTGTCATTTCATGCTTTTGAGGGTCACTAGTATTGTCTATATATATATATATATATATATATATATATATATATATATATTGATTTGATCAAATTTAAAATTTCAATTACTTAGTCAAATTTCAAGTATATGCTGCTAATGACACGTAATTTTGCAGGTTGGATCACATAGAAGAATATGCCCATTCATACTTCAGCAATGGTGAAATTCATGCCTCAAGTGATCTACATCGCTATGTTGATGAAGCGGATACTGCTTAGTATCAATTCAAATTTGATAGAAGATAAACTTCAACGTATTTTCAACAATATCATATGTGCATGTGCTTTGGAAACAAATCTCGTCGGCAGCGGACAACCTTATTAACACTAACCTTTACCTTTTTCTGTCTCAACCTCTTTGCTGTCATCTGCAGCCACAATGACAAGTAATTGTGAAGTCTGCTAGATCGGAGCATAATGGAAGATTTTATTTAAACAATAGGACAAATGCATTGAACTCTAAAACCGAGGATGCTTGTATCTTTAATCATTGATTCCTTCTGCCGGAGAACATTGTGTTGCCAATCCAATTCTTTGGCAAAATTGGGTAGGAGACAGCTTCTTAAACTGCACTACTTTATTTGGTCATAGCACGAGAGGTGAGAAGTAGACTAGTTATATTGAATAGGCTATGCTTGGTAAACCTCAAGCTATACATCTGATGTGATATTTGTAGTTGGTATTCGACAATAACAAACCCTATATCTTAGTGAAGATGGTGATTTTGGCTGTGTTGGTTAGAAATCATGAAGTGTAAACTGTAAACCATCAAAGATAAACTATTTCGTTGAACATTGAGGATTAAAAGTAATGCTTGTTGCTTGTTTGTTTCATCCTTAGACATTTTTCATTTCAGATGCAAAGGATAATTAGTCATGCATTATCTGTCTTTCAGAATGAAGCCTTGAAAACAGCACCAATATTTGTCCCGAAATATGACACTTTATGTGTGCTTGAAATGTTTACATATTTGGACCAGACAACTCTTCTACTCCCAAGTAATTAAGCGTGTTTCTATAAACGGCTTGACTTGAATTGAAAGGGATTTCACACATTTCAAGCGTCAAATGCGTCTTTAAAATTTTGAAGCTTTCAAATACAACCGAAGTTTTCGAAGGTTTAATAATATATCTGCTGATTATCAATTTGTATATCGAATTTGTCCAACCATTCTATGATCTAACTATTTTTTTAATCATAACCTTGCTAAAGCTTAAGTATAAAATTGATTGATAACCGTGTGAACGAGTTCTTTCTGTACATATAAATTGGTACATTGCCCTAGCCCCTGATCGGAAGGAATAAAGGGGCTAATGCTTTGGTTGAAGACTATTCACTTCTCACTTTCAACATGACTGGTTTCTAAGACATATTCCGTCATGAGCTTCGTGTTAGATTCCGTGACCATCTACAAGACGATAAGGGCAGAATTATAAACATTTTTCAATCATACAGAAAGTTGAATAAACTTCTGCAGGATTCCTGAACATAGACGTTATTGAGTTACGAACCTTGAGGGCTAGGCGCTTCAAGTTGTCCCATTCAAAATCACTTTTGCAGTATGCTGATCTCACCTATAATCATACATCGTTGTATTTAATCATAACTCCTTAACATGTGATGGATAATCAAATAATATAAAAATAATCTCCTTACCTCCATTATACGCAGGGCTATTCATGTACATGCCAGATTAGTTCGGAGATTTTGTTCATACAATGGCAATACACAACAAAGTTGCTAATCAGATATTAATAATTAGATACCAATTGAGGATTGAGTAGCTTGATAATAGCCGTTACCTAAGTTCTTATGTCCTGATGATTCTCTGAACATGGCGGCACAAAATTTGTCACCATCATTCAACGAGTGTCTACCAAGAAATTCAATCAGCTCATCATATGCTTCACGGTTGTAGCTCTGCTACGGAAAATATTATTTGACAGAAAAAAGTATTAAATATTTAGTTGAACAACGTGCATCAAAGTAAATCCACTGACAAATCATTGTTATTATTATTTAGCCTTGGATCAGATTGACAACTAAATCTCTTTAAATATAAGTTCACAAAAATTTCATCCAATAATAAAGGGATTGTCAAAGCCAAAAAGGAAAAGGAACCTCAAGTTGAGCAGCAACAATCTTCACAGCTATGTAGGTGAAGAAATTGTGAAGGTTTTTAGCCGCCTTTGCTTCTGGTGATGCTTCTCCAAATCCTGCATCCCAATCGATATAACCCAACCCCATTACATACAATTAATGCTAATTTGGTCACAAGTCAATGTATCAGTGACAAATTTTTTTCATTGCCAATGTTTTGTGGTTTAATGTTAGTTCCTTTAGTCATAATGGAGAAGATGAACAGAGTAGAAAAGTAACCGAACCAATTACCTGGTACAAACATCTTGTTGCAGTGTAAGCGTGTTGGCTGCGAGCTTCTTCGCTTGCAAGGCCAAAAGGGGTAAGCTTTGTTGCTCCTGGGTGTTGCAGGGTACACAAAAGGAAGCTGAGAAAGAGGTAGAGTTGCAGAGGATTCCATGGCTAAACAGTGTTAAAATTTTTTGTTCTGTATATTGGAAAAGAAAAAGGCCTTAATTTTTATGATGACAATTTAAGCATGTGAACACCATGGTGAGGTTGTAGTCACTGCAAAACGAAAAATATCTACATGCTTCAATCCACGTAGAGAAATATCTTTGAGCTTACGTGGAAGATTGAAGGAGAACCTTTACATCCATGGTGGAACCCACCGTTCCTTATATCTGTATTAATTTGAAGAAACTTCTCCTTTTTCAGCTCTGAATTTTTTTCTGCAACCTTTCTCCCATACAAGAGACACATTTGTTGTTATTCCTATATATCTAACAAAGTTCTATTTATCTCTTGAAAATGTCCTTTTTAGGCCTTCTTTCTGAAAAGATTATTCTTCAACTATAATCTCAAATATCTCACTGCAGTCCAAAAGGTTACATCTGGCCTCATTTTTCTGAATTTATCATTCTTGCTTAACTTAAATTTCTTACCATCAATTGAATATGATTATAGTTAATTTAAAAAATCTCTTCTAACCAAAATTTTAATACCTGGCCCAAGTAAAAACAAAAAGAAACTAACAAACCATCATATTGTTAAATAAACCCATACTATTAAATATTGCTGTACAAGCTATAGAAAATTCAAAATTTTCGTGTTACCGAAGAGTCCCTCCTTGAGCTTTTCCTTTCATTTTCACGAGCTCGTCAAAGTATATTATCTTAAGAAATCATGTGAGGTGAAAGGAAAAAAAAAAGATCGAAAAAAGCAAGAATGAAATCATAGTTAGTGGTTCACAATTATTTAAGAAAATAATGTTAACTATGAAAGGATGAACACAAATTAAAGAGCAGGAACGACAATTTATATATATCCACTCACTTACAGAATTAGCTTCTAAACAAATTTACTCAAGGGAAAACAAGTTGGCTATATAATAGAAAAAGGACTTTTTGGAGAGAAAAAAGTACAATAAAAACAAATAATTGAGAAGTGACGTATAATTCCTTAAACTTTTTTATTCATAGTTTAACCTTTAAAAATCCAAGACACGCCCATTTGGAGTTGCTCTCCATCCCCTTTTCATCTGAAGCGTAATTGGAAGTCACATTCTTCACGTAATCTACAAATTTTAAATTAAGCATCATCGTCCCAAAAGTATTAGAAAAACACCACCATTAACAATAACAACAGAGAAGACT
>Ga0214543_1010618_pt1 | contig 13515 bp, 7 predicted proteins | sample CNSS2metaG_FD_160094 | JGI IMG/M metagenome (GOLD analysis project Ga0214543, IMG submission 160094) | Root nodule microbial communities from cowpea collected in UCLA plant growth center, Los Angeles, California, USA - CNSS2 | ecosystem: Host-associated > Plants > Roots > Nodule | place: USA...
GCTTTGTTTAGAATCAACTAAAAAACAAAATATTTCTTAGGTTGTCTATTTCGAATTTGCAGTCACCAAATGTTGTGAGCCCCAATCAGGATAATCCCCAAATCTGATTCTCGAGGGTTTCGAAGAATCCTAAATCCCCAATTTCTTTAACCTTTCATCTCTCGCGTGGGTTTCAAACCCTTCTTCTTCATTAAGCACGACCAAATCACGATGAAGAAGACTGAACCCTTTCTTGAAGTTGCGTTCTCATCGACGATGGGTTGCTTCGCGGTGGTCTGTTTGGTCTGGTTTTTTGCAGGTACCGTGGTGGTTGTTGCAGTGGTGCGATTGACATCGGTTTTTGTCGTGGTGGCCTGCTGTTCTGTTTCGAACGGAGGTGGAGGATTCTCGCGATGTAGATGTGTTCGCATTGGTTTCGCGTCTTCTCCGAGAAATGTTGTTTGCATTTGGGTTTTGATTTCCCCCAACATTGCATGTGAAAGATGAACATTGCACAAACGAAAGTTTTTACTCCACACACAGAACTTGGGAGGGATGAACATCAACAATAGAGTATTTACATATGACAGATGACACGTTTCTATTAAAAATTTTACATCGTTTTCAAATGTATGTAAATATAAATGACATAATATATCCACGTCATTGGGTTATTAACGCCGTTTCTCTCATTTAAATGGAAGGGGTTTAATTGATACGAAATATCAAATATTGAGACCAAATGAATAATTTAACCTATATTATATTATATTATATACTTATTAGTTTGTTTACGTTTAATACTTAATCCATACTATTTTAATTAGTAAAATAATTTATGGTGTTACTCATAAAATTAAATATTATGTTTAAGACTGCACTATAATTACGTAAAAATGTAAACAGAAGAAAAATGAAATTTATTTTGGATTTAAAAGATTAATTATAAAGTAAAACTAAAACCATTAAAAATATGAATGCATTATTAAGCTTCTCTCACAATGATTACTAAAATATGTTTAACAAATGAATGATCTTATTTAAATATAATTTTTTAACTTAATTTAGTATTGTATATACATTTAGGGAATTATTATTCACTGTTTTTTTCATATTTATTCTGCATTTTATAAATTTAAGTAGTTTAGTGTTAAAATTCAAAGCACACCTGAGAAAAATAGAAGAGCAAACCAAAATCGTGAGACAAGTGCGGGAACGAGTCTAACTCGGTCTCCACACACTGATCTCAGAACACAACAGAACGCAAACAGGGTCGCGGCGAGGAAGAAAGAAGAAACATGGCGGTGCGGGCCACAGTGTCGCGTTTCCCGATGGATACGGACGCGCGCGAGGCCTCCGGCCTTCTCTGGGGAGTCACCGTCACGCCTTTCGCCGCCGCCGACGAGAACAATCGCGCTCCGTCGTACGGTTCCGGAGGAGACCTTTTGCCGCGCTGCGAGAATTGCTGGGCCTACTTCAACACCTACTGCGAGCTCGAGCAGTGGGCCTGGTCCTGCTCCCTCTGCGGCAACCTCAACGGCCTCTCCTCTGACGCCATCGACCGCTACTCTCGCCCTCAGTCATCCGCCGAGATGATGTCCTCCTTCGTAGATCTCGAATTGCCTACGCGTAATTATCGAATTTACCTATCGATTTTGTTTCCTCGCTGTTGAATTGGATTGCTCTTGTGCATTGTTTTCAGATTTGAATGTTTTGAATTGGAATTGTTGCAGAGGAATCGGCAGAGGAAGCGGCAATGCAGGCGTGTCCGGTATATGTTGCTGCTGTTGACTTGTCCTGTAAGGCTTCTCATATCTCATTGCTTATTGATGTGCTAATTGTGATAATTGGAACTTGATTTTGACAATTGGATGGTTCGGTGAGGTAATTGATTAGGAGTTCGTGGTATGCTGCTGATTGTGAGTTTTTGCGTTGGGTTCTCTGATTAGGACCTGGTTCCTGCCTAATAATTTTGTGTGTGAGAGAGCAGTGTGGCATTTTATTTATAATTCTGTGGGCTATGTTGCTTATGGCGATCATAACTTTTATATGTCTAGTTTCCATATGGTTTTAATATTATCAAATTTCCCCTTATTTAAGACTTGAGACCGTCGGTAATTTTTTTTTTCTGTATTAATTTTATCTTAACAGACTGGGGAATGAGACGCAGATTCGAAACACAGAATTTTGTGTCTGGATATGGGTGAATGATTATTACATTATGTGGCCATATTTTTTAAGTTGTACTGGCCATGATTGCTACATGATAGACTGATATAGGATTCGGAACTGTTATGAAGGCTGTGTTAATACCTTTGGTTTTGATACTTTTTCTCCTATTAAGTCATTTTACCCATTTCTGCCTATTTGTGGTCCTTTTGAATCTGTATAGAAGGATGCAATGATTAAGGTGAAGATAGATGTGCCTGGTTTGCATGTTTGTTATTCTACTCTGTCATTTGTTTCCTTCATTAGTCTTCTTCAAAACGTCATTGATTTCCTAAATATACAGATGTGTCTTCCTTATCATTGTCATTTTTGTGATCGAGAAAAATGTTTTTGGTTGTACTGCAGCTTCTGAGGAGTTTCTAGAACTTACCAAAAGTGCACTGCTGGCTGCTCTGGAAGGTATTATATTGACCTAACTATTTATTTCCTGCACAAGGGCGATATTTTGGATGTTGCTCTTATTTTTTTCGTTTTGAGTTCTATTTCAGCTCTTGCTCCTGGTTCACTTTTTGGGCTTGCTACCTTCAGCCATAAACTAGGATTGTATGATGTTCAAGGTCCAATACCTGTTGTGAAAAATGTTTTCATCCCTCCTGATGCAGAGGAAACCTTGCCTATTGAGCTGGAAGATGTCATGCCTTTGTTACAGTTTCTGGCTCCTGTATGTTCATCATAAGCATTGTTTTTAATATTTCAGAAATGAGTTTTCATGTTGAAGAACAGAGTTCACAGTATATGGAAAAATGTGTCATATCTAAATTCTGTATTTTTAATGGAAGGTGGACACTTGTAAGGACCGCATTGCATCTGCACTCGAAACACTTAGACCAACAACTTCATGGGAGAGAACCACGGCAGCAGGTCAAGGACTGGATGGTGTTCTGATAGGTGGACGTGGTTTTGGGATGGCAATGGAGGCTCTCTGCAATTACCTTGGATCTGAATATGGGAATACTTTTGCTTTAGGTTTGAATGGACAAATACAAAACTTGCCCTTTATGACTTTTGTTAGTGTGATTCTTTTGATGGTTAATCTTCTATATTTAAAAAACTTTAAGAAGATATTGTTTCTGCTGAGAACTGCAGCTAGAGTCTTTGCCTTCTTGTCTGGTCCCCCTGATTATGGAGCTGGACAATTGGACACAAGACGATATGGTGAGCAATATGCAAGCAAAGGAGAGGATGCTGATCGTGCTTTACTCCCAGAGCAGACACCCTTCTATAAAGATCTGGTATTTAACTTGTGTTATTGTTACTCCTGTCTCCCATTTTTTAGAAATAGAAGAATTGACATATGTATTACAGGCTGCTGTTGCTGTTCAAGCAGGTGTATGTGTTGACATATTTGCTGTAACAAATGAGTACACTGATTTGGCATCCCTAAAGTTTCTGAGTATTGAAAGTGGGGGTTCCTTATTTTTGTACACAAGTACTGAGGATTCAACATTGCCACAGGACATGTAAGTCTTGTGTGTTTACATAATATGCCAAGACGCGCTTCACCAGTAAATATAGATCAGTAAGAGATAGTTGTTCGGTATTTGCTGATTGGTTGTGTGACTGCGTCTCAATACAATCTCAACTTGAGTTGGTATTATGTACCACTTTTCTCCTTAATCTCATCAGATTTAAATTAGCCACATATGTTTTATGTTAACCATATCAAAGTAATGCTTATTATTTTGTTTAGCTTCTTATTACTTAAACTAATCAATTGCAATAGAATTTACCACATATTGTTTTATTAATCACTTAATTTAAGTGATAAGCATTAAATATAATTTGGTAACTGAATCCAAATGTAGTTGAAATTACAAGTGTTAGCAATAGCACCTTACCTATCAATATTTGTGTACACACTTTCACATATATCAGAATGGGTGACTATGGTGATCTGTCCTTTTTGCAGGTATCGAATGCTTAGTCGACCATATGCTTTTGGTTGTGTCCTGCGACTAAGAACCTCAACTGAATTTAAACCTGGCAATTCTGTATGTGTTGTTTGGAATGGATTTTTAATTCACAATTTTGCATGTACTTATTGTAGTATATAGAATAATTTGTTATTTTATTGCAGTATGGTCACTTCTTTCCAGATCCACAGTATGAAAATGTTCAACACATCATATGCTGTGATTCTTATGCTACATATGCTTACGACTTTGTATTTGAGAACAACATTGGATTTTCAAGGTATAAACTGCTACTGTTTACAACCAGGGCTTTCAAGCTTTAATGCTTATACATTTTTAATGTGTTTATTTAAGTGAAGTGAATTAAGATGCAAGTGTCATGTTAAGCCTTATACTTGTATTATTTAGATTTGATACTTTTTATCATGACATATCCCTTCTACTTCATTACTTACTCCACCAATTGCCATGTCTGTCATTTGTCGTCTTGTTTATTGTAAACATGGAAACTCTTCATTCTTTGTGCATAAGCTTTAACTCCAGTTTTTGGTGTCTTTTTTGGTGATTGGAGTTCTGGAGAAGTAATTTATAACATATCAAATACAATCTTATCTAGGCAGTTGAAATCATCTTTATATTAATCCATGCTGCTTTTGCCAGACAATTGTGATTTTCATTCCTTGTGATCTAAATTCCTAGGGTATCTTGTTGGCAAATGCTTAATTAATTGTCTGCTGCCTGCTTTAATTCTTCATGTGTTGAAGTGCTGAACTTGAATTACATAGTTCTTACTGGTGGAAAATAAATTGCTCTTCGTACTCTATCAAACAGAAATATTAATATTATCTCTATTAGAATATGCAAAAAATATTCAAAACTAACATAGGTTATCTTCTATACTTAGTTTCCTTTTTTAATTACTATATTTCCTTATCATAATTTACTCCATTAATTAGTTCCGATTAGAAATAAGGATTAGTAGTTCAGGGTTTATGAATATATCAAACATATCAACACTATATAATACATTGAAATTAATATCATTTATTATTTCATTCTGTTTCATCTCTCTGTCTGCCTCTTCTCCTAAATGGTAAAATCCCATAAGTCCACTATGACACACCTTGCCACTACTTCATTGCCAAGCTTCCTAAAATTTGGATTTGTGCTTTAATTTCCTAATTCATGCTTCAAATTAATCATCTCGTGTTGAATCAACCTTTTGTCATCTTTTTATGTTTCTCTCCCTTCTGCTATATATATTTCTTCTGAAGAATTGAGCCTTCTTCTGGCTGAGGTTCTTTCTTCCAATCTCCTCTTTCTCCATCTTAGCTTTTGTTGTGCAGCTTTTACCGACATGTTTGTAATACTTTTTGACTTATAAGGTGAAATTTGTACTTATATACTATAATTTGATCATATCTCTAGTCAGTATGTGATCTCCAATGCACTCGTCATGCCGGATTGGACATATCGAGCAAGATACTAGATATTTGTGAGTTGTCTGATGGAGGGTGACATAATATAATCAATAAATATTACTAGAATATACTTCGATACCATCTTAGAAAGTGGATTTCAGCCTCATTCAACCTTGTAAAATTAATTTGTAATGTGAGATTTATACTCACTTATATATTAAAATTTAACATTATTTCTAATTGACGTGATGTGATATCTCAACAAACCTGTGACTTCCTTGACTCAATTTTGCAAATTGGCTCAAATCATGCTATGCAACATAGTGACATCAGTTTCACCGCACAACTTTCCTAAATATGAGCCTCGCCTGTGGCTTTCTCATAGAACTCAGCTTGGTTTCTCAGCTTTACTGAAAGTCGATTTGGTCTCTTGACTTTGCTAGAGACATCAACTTGCCTCTGCTTTCCATGAGATATACTCTTGGCCGCTTATATCTCAGAGAATCTTTTTGATCCCTTTATTCCACTGACTCAACTCTAAATTATATGTTTGATTTTTCATATTACCATAACTTAGATTATCATATAGGATTAATGTCTCTAGTACTTTAGGTTTTAAAACGGCTACACATTGTAATACATCTCACTTGATACCAATTCAGAATTTCATTATATTTTATCTTTTCCTCTCTCTACACCTAGTCTCCCATAATTCCAACAATCAGAATGACAAAATTAAATTGTTAATAAGGTTATATGATGCAAGGATATGGTACATGTATTGAATGCAATGATATGCTCTTTTTGAAAATAACATGATACAATTCGTGATAAATGTACATTTAAATTGTATAAAAATTCTTAAAACATAATAATATATAATTGCAATTGTGCGGATTCAAATTAAAATCACATTTGTTAGGCATTTTCAAAATAAAAAAAATTATAAATTATTATCATCCTAAAGTATTAGTGTTTCATAGATTGGATACTTCATCCTAAACATGACACAAATTGAAGTACCACTGTGCAAAGAGATTTACTTTAGTTTTCTCTTAAACAAAGAAATCCTAGAGTATGACAGGCATGCAAAAGGCAGAAGGAGGAAAAGACTAAACCTCCAGATATTTGGCCTAGGACTACGGTGAATTCCTCAAATATCTAAATAAGCTTTTCTCTACATACCAAAGGAACTCTTCATCTTTGATTACGGGGTTTAGTTTAGACAGTATAAATATATATTGTTGTTAGTTTGAGTATGAATGCAAAACATAATTTTTGAAATTAAAGAGTAGCGGAATTAATTTTTATATTATATAACATAGCTTCTATAACTTGATATTATTTCTTTCACAAGGTAGCTGTGCCTTTTGTTCGATACATTTCCTGTTCTGATAATCTGATTATGGTTTACTGCTACTTCTTCGTTTTGGCAGAACTAAAGCAGATGTTCCTACAATTCAGATTGCATTTCAGTACTCAGTTGTAGTTCCTCCTCAGGAACTTTCTAATTCAGGAGGGGTTTCTACAAATAGGTATGGTAATAAGCAGAACATTACATTGATTGTACTCATGTTCTTCTGTTGTTGATGTATGTATGGATGTTTTGAATATTTTCTATGGCAGGTGAAGTCCAATTCATTCGTTTAAACAGGTTGATTATATTTTATTTAGTTTTATCTATTTTTCATGAATGGGCACACACAAAGTATGTCTCTTCCAAATTTGATAGCTTGTTCTTTGACCCTGGCTTTTCTTGTGCCACTGGAGTTTCTGTTTATTATCTGATTTCAAATTCCAAGACTATATCCATGCTGGTTTCTAAAATATTCCAAGACAATTAGTGCATGGAACATGTGTCCTGATGTCTAGCATCTCTAATAGCGGAACAGAAATTATTGATGGAGTTTTGTACCACTTTTTTCTGTCATCTAGTATAAGTGGCATTATCTGTTGGTTTTACCAGTCACGAAACATTTTTCATTATTTCTTGGTTTTATTGAGAATACATCCTCACTTTAGTCTCCAAAATTGTAATTTGTAACTTTTAAGCATCAGTTGCTTTGGTAGTTATTTTACAAAATTCTCAATTTATTCACTAATTTTACAAATGATATTCTCTTTAAATCTTTTGGTGCAAAACTAGTGGAAAAGCATTACACAATGAATGATATTTTTGACAAAGCTAGGGACTAAAGTAAATATTTTGTGAAGTTAGGGACTTGTGTGATTGATGCTTACAATTTCAGACTAGGATGGGAGTTTGCTTGTTTTGTTTAATGTGAACAAAATTATAATTTATCAATAAAAAGGTGAACGTGAGCATGTGTATGATGGTTTTCACATCCTCTTTGAGAAAAGCAAGTTTGAACCAATGCGTCAGCTCATTTCAAACACACCTCTTCAATGGAGTGTCCCTGTGCCAGACACGTATCAAACATATTGACACATGTACAACACTCATACAATATGTCAATATGTGATATCTTTAAATGAATTATATTTAAGTGAATTATATTTCTTTCCTTCTGCCTGGTACTCTGCTTAGGACTTGCTCCATAGTGATCTTTATCATTATGTGATATCTCTAGAGGTTGCATTGGTGCATAAGGAAATTTATAACTGGAGTAAAGAGTATCAGTGTTTCGGTCTTAAAATTACTGTTGTTAATCTGATAACTTTATGTGATCATGAAGTAACTTCTAATGCTCAATTTTGCAATAGTTACACTTGTTCTGCATTTTAAAAATATGGTTTGGGTTTGTTTTGTTCTGTAACAACTGCTTTTTGGAATAGTTTGTATTTCACTGTTGGAACTTCTAATGGATATAATCCTGAGTCCCTTGTTTTCTCGATGATTTTACTTAAAATTATTATTTCCTTCTAATATCCAAAAATTACTTAATTATGGAATGAAGGATTTTGGGGCTTAGTTTGTTGTGCTGACTATTGATACAGAACCAAGCATTCCCTTCAGCGTCGGCTAAGGATCCGAACATTGCAATTTGGTGTTGCTCAGAACATTCATGAACTTTATGATAGCTGTGATCCTGAAGTTGTTCTATCTCTGCTGGTTCACAAGGTGAATTATGAAATCAACCTATAACTTTGCCATTTGGATTGATGTTTGTTTTCAATCCCATTCTTCAAACTTAATTCTATATGCGGTATGCTTGCTCACTTTTTTTTTTTGGTTTTTTAGTTTTTTAAATCTTCCTACTGTTGTTACGAAAGGACCACAATAATATTAATGTCTTACCTTTGACCCTTTTTTTTTAATCTATTGTGTTTCTTCAACTTTTTTTTATTAGTATACTCTACTCTGCAGGTTATATTAGCCTCTTTGGAGGAAGGAGTTAGGGAGGGTAGAATTTTGCTTCAAGAATGGCTAGTGATCCTCACAGCTCAGTACAACGATGCATATAAGCTTATTCAGTATAGCAATGGAAGTTCCTTAAGATCTCAGATTGATGTTGCATTGTCTCAATGTCCTCAATTGCAGCCCCTACCACGCCTAATTTTTGCTCTCCTTCGGAATCCTCTTCTCCGCTTCCATGAAGAAGGGGTTCATCCTGACTATCGCATATATCTTCAATGCCTTTTCAGGTAATTACACCTCATGTTTATTTGTGCTATTTGTACTTTGCATAACCATGCCATCGGTGTCCTGTCAAAGGAATTAAACAGAATAAAGTAAAGCTTTATGAATTATTTTTGACCGGGTAAAGCTTAATGAATTTGAAGCCAAGATTTTTTCCATAAATAATGGGCAATATATTTTAGAATTGCTAACATTGTCCGAGCCTTAGCATTAAAAGTAATGTAGTAGCATTTAATAAAGAAAAATAATATGGCAAATCTTTTAGTCCGGTTACATTTTGTTACAAGAAAGCACATAGGACTTCGAATCATATTCAACATGGATTTTAGAAGCAAGCGAATGTATAAACAAAAGTTATATCTGGTTGTTTTCCCTGTTTGTAACGTATCATGCCCAATAAATCAACAGGTGTAGAATCTGTTTCCTAGGTTAAGCTATGAACTTAGGATGGGCGAAATTAGAATACTTTTCACAAAAAACTGACCGTGCAACACTTAGTACCTTCAATGAAGGATAAGGCAATGAGAATTGGGAGGTTAGTTGGGTAAGTGATTAATAAACATTTCAAGCTTCAACAACGTGGTCTGTATTGTATTTCTAGCTTTGAATTTATATTTTCAAGAATTGATTGTGTTCATTTTCATTTGTTTTGCAGCATGTTGGAACCCAGTTCTCTTCATCGTGCTGTGTATCCTGTGTTGACATCATATGCTACACCGGATAAACAAGCATATCCTCGTCATTCATTAAGTCGCGCCGCCCTGATTACCAGCGGCAGTCCGATATTTTTCCTTGATGCATTCACAATTCTTATTGTGTTTTACTCTTCGACTGCAGACAGGACAATTCCTTTTCCTCCACCCCATGATTGTAAGTCTTCTTTTTGTATCTTCTGATTGCATTAAGTATACCGTTTTTCTGCTTAAATTGTATGCAAAAAATACCCTGTCAGGTTTGTTAAGGACTACAATCAACAAATTGAAGCAAGATAGATGCATCACTCCCAAACTCCTTTTTATTCGAGGAGGGCAGGACGATGCGTCAATTTTTGAGAACTTTCTGATCGAAGAGCAGGATGTTGATGGAAGTGGTCTAACCAGTGTAATGGGTTTTGTTTCTTTCCTAGAAGATGTTACACAAAAAGTTTTGGAGTTCGTGAAATAGGGAATCCCTTTGGAGTTCACTTTCTACCTATAGATACAGGAGTTATATACATTGTAGGGGCTTCCATTTTGTAAGGATGGGTTCTAGTTCGTTAAGAACCAACCATGGAATCAAGTAGGTGGTTGGTTATCCTTGTTGTTATCATTTATACCCTTTTTTGAAGTGCTAGTTAATGTACATTATAATACTATCTTTTCATTTGTAACACCCTTTCTTCTTTGTGTATGGAGTTAACGCTGATTCAGCAAAAAAATAAAGTAGAGTTAGCGCTGATGTTAGTCTTTATTGGCACTAACTGATTTTCTAGATTTAAGTAAGTAAATTAATTGATTATATTAATGACCTAACGTGTTGGAATTTGGATGACAAAGTTATGTGTCGAGAATTCAATCTCTGCGAGTCGTTCTTTCAGACTAGTTCGCAGACAAATTGATTGTCTTTTGCAACTTATATTCGAGGTGACAATTTATTTGTGCATAATTATTCAGTAATTTTGTTTGTTTTTTAATGTTACACGATTTTGATAATCACCAGCACAAATGTCTAGCAAATAAACTAATAGGATATTCTAGTACGTCTTTATTTCGAAACCCTTCCTTTTTCGCTACTTTATACTAACTTTTAATTTATGTAAGAAATATATTTTTGATTGTTTGAAAAATATTACTGCATGAGAGGGGATGTTATAACAGTTTTCATTCTTGTTTGGTAGAATAGTTGATCTCAAACATGATTTTTGAATTTCAGATAAGGTAATAGCAATAGTGAAGTAGACGTTATGAAATTTGTAACCCTGTATTGTTATGGATTAAATATAAATATACATATTTTTAATGATCTTTCTCAATTATGTATCTATTTTTGGAAATTTGTTTCGGAATGTGTTAATAGGATTTTGGATTGTCTATTTTAGAAGGCTCCAAAATTAATTTAGTTGTAGATTGCCTAATACAAAAACTCCTAATACATTGGACACAAAATTTAAGCTTCTAGAAAAAACAATTCCATAATATATTATCGAATAGATCACCTTGGTGCTTATCTGGAACACGTAACCGGAAAGGAGGTGTTCGATGTGATTGAGATCCAACCAGAGTAACCAAGATCAGTGAAGAAAAATGGCTATATTTAATTCATCTGGTAAAATTGCATTATGAATATTTTAAGGGCATCTAGACACCCAAGTAGGGAATCGAGGTAGGAAGAGAAATCGACATAAGTAAGAGATCGATAAGTAAAATAGAAATAAAGAAGGTTCAAATAAACAAAAGATAGTAAAATATTTATAGATCAATGCGTCATGAAAGATAGTATTGAGAGAAATTCACTCTCGATAAGGTTGAGAAAGACTAAAGTTGAAACAAAAAGGAAGGAAGTCAGTTTATGATAACTACAAAAATACGTGAGAAAATAGACACAACTAATATAATATGAACGATTTTAAAGTCGTTATCACAAGTTATGTAATTTTTTTTAATTTTATTTTGGATTTAATTGTCAAAAAAAAGTTAAAGATATAATTAGGCTATTTAAATGTGGAATAGTGATGGAAAATTGTGGTTACAATTTAAAAATTTTGTGAATATAGTAAATATGAGAAATGACAAATTCAGTGATGAATATAACAATTTGGGTCATTGTTTCATATATTTTTTTATCAATTTATACTTTATCCTTGGTAATATAGTTTCTCGCAATTTATATTCTTGCAATATACATTTCTATATATTCTATTTCAAATCACTTTCATCTTGGTTTACATTTTCTTTATTTTCTTTAAAAAATAGTTATAATTGTTGAAAAAAAATGTATGAATTCTTCATTAAAATACACATTAAAAAGTAAGCTAATAAATTAAATATATTTTTGAAATTGATCCACAACATAAGTAATTTATATATTAATTTTGTCTTGTAAAATCTTAGACATCATCACACTTTAATTTAGATTGAAAATAATAGTTTGCTAGTCCAATCCTAAAAATACATATAGAGGTTTGATTTTTCCTATATTTGTCGTACCAAAATCTTCGAGTAACATAATAATTAATAACTAATAAATAAACAATTAATTACTCTTAAATGATTATTTTTGAGAAGCAAAAATTACATTCAGACAAGTCCATAGAATAATAAATAAAAGAGATGAAGTTTTAAAAAATGGTAGATAATTAAATGGTGAAAATGAATTGAATAAGACTAAATTATTAGGCTTAACCGCATGAGAGAAAAATAATAAAAATTTATAGAATAAATCTCTAACGAAAAAAGAAAGAGGTAATAGGAGATATAATTGTGACATAATATAAAAATCGAAAAAAATATTATCATCTAATATTATTAAATAATACAAAACCTTTAAAAATCTAAAAGTCGAATTCCCACAATTGTACTCAGACTGGTCCTCCGTTTCTTGATGTCTTTAGACGGAAAATCGGAAACGGCTTGTAGCATACCGTTATTTCGACAAACAAGAAAAATCCAAAACTTTAATTAACGGCGGCATCACAGTTCCCGTTTTGCAAACATCAGTGACACAGCACTCTCTAGGGTTCGTAATTCGTATCTATCTAATTTAAAAGCTCTTCTCCGAAGTTTGCAATAAATTCGTTTTCGCACCCTAAATTTTCGATCCTTTTGGACAACGTTGTGCTCCAATTTCGGCAACTTACCTTAAGGTACTCTCCTTCCTTTCTCGCTCTGAAACTCTGTGCAGAGGCAAGTTGGACAGAGATTTTGTAAAATATTTGTTATTATATTTCATTAGGGATTTACGTGAAATTTGATGTGTTGTGGTTTAGGTTGTATTAGTAATTAGCTGGTAGAAGTGTATAATTGAAACCCTATCTTAGTACGTATCTGTAAATTTGTGGCAGGAAGGGGCACAGATTGGTTTTGTTTGGAAACTGCTATTATTTTTCTGAGATTGGACACTTCATAATTCTCCTTTTTGTTCTGTTCTGCCTTCTCGTTCCTTTGATGCCTAATTGTTTGTTCATCACCTTGCATTTGAGTGGAAAATTTTCATATTTACATTTCATGTTGTTCCTGTAAATCTGGATTTTCATTGACCCTCGTTTGCCTTTGTGTAACATAAGAGCTTGTGCTCGCCAACATGCCTATTGTTCTCGTTTCCTTTCGCCGCCTTCGTTAGTCTCTTTTATTGTGATAATTATGTAGTCATTGACCCTTTAATAAAAGTCTATCGC
>Ga0214543_1010619_pt1 | contig 13511 bp, 9 predicted proteins | sample CNSS2metaG_FD_160094 | JGI IMG/M metagenome (GOLD analysis project Ga0214543, IMG submission 160094) | Root nodule microbial communities from cowpea collected in UCLA plant growth center, Los Angeles, California, USA - CNSS2 | ecosystem: Host-associated > Plants > Roots > Nodule | place: USA...
TTAGTTTTGAAATGGTTGAAAAGCCAAGAAGGGGGGGTTGAATTGGCTAGTTAAAACTTTAGGCTATTTTTGCAAGCTAAAAACCTCCTTTAATTGAATCAAATAGATCACCAAGTTAGGATGCAAATAGTACTGAACTGTACACTTTCAATCGATCAAAAACAGAGTTAACAGATTGATTTTACTAAACAGATTATGTTCTGGTATAATCAATCGATTGAAACTGATAAATAGTCGACTGAAATATTGGGAAAAATGCAGAAAAGTGAATTTGAATTTTAAACCAGAAACAATGCTCAAGAATGATCAAGATCAGTTCCAAATGATTATACAAACAAGCTCAATGCTTCAGATGCTATGAAAACATGCAAGAACATGAAAAAAATGATTAAAGCACAAGTTCTTGAAACTTTAAAATGAAAATGCAAGAGAGAAAGGTTAGAGAAGAGAGGACACCACGAATTTTTATACTAGTTCACTCAAACCTGAGCTACATCCAGTTTGTCAAGGCAACCTGAGCTTGACTTTGCACTATTTCAAAAGTTTTACAAATAATCCACCCTTACACTTCCAAAATATGCAAAAACACTTTCTTAATGATGTAAGTACATGGAGAGCACACATTCCAGCCTTGATCACCATGGATATCATCAAATCTCCTTTCCTTCATCAATGTAGACTTCATTCCAATGTTTATGGTTTCAAGATAGTTCAAAAGAGCTTCATTCAATCTTCATCAAATCTTCAAGAAGCAAACCACCTTGGCTTCTCATGTCAGCACAGACCACTGAGAAGGTGAGGATGGTAAGAGACAAAATGCAGGCTTCACAGAGCAGACAAAAGGCTTATGCGGACCGCAGGAGGAGACCCTTGGAGTTCGCGGTCGAAGATCACGTGTTCTTGAGGGTGACCTAAACCACTGGTGTGGGAAGGGCTTTCCACTCAAGGAAGCTTTCTCCTAAGTTTCTTGGTCCTTATCAGATCTCTAGGAGGATTGAGCCGGTGGCTTATGAGATAGTTTTGCCCTCTCAGTTGGCAAATCTTCATCCGGTGTTCCATGTGTCGCAACTGAGGAAGTATGTGTTTGATCCGGCTCATGTGTTGGAAGTTGAGGATATATAGATCAGAGAGGACCTCATTGTAGAAGTACCACCCATCGTCTTGGAGGAGAGTCGAGTTGAGGAACGTTGGGTAAAATTGGTCAGTCTTGCCAAAGTCATCTGGGATTGGAGGACCGATGACTCTACTTGGGAGTTGGAGGAGCATATGAGGAAATCACATCCACATCTGTTTGCCTGGTAAGTTTTTATTTTCGAGGTCAAAAATTTTTGTTGATGGGGAGAATATAAGGCTCATTATTTCTCTGTTCTTTTATTTTAAGGGCTGCCCAATCTATTGAGCCTAAGAGTTGGCCCAAAAAGGGGAATTCAGACCTAATCTGCCCTAACCCTAACCATATTGCTCATTTTCATAAAACAGACCCCCTTCCCTTAGAGTTGTTGCCATCTATTCCTCTGTTAGGGTTTCGAAGGTTAATTAGATCCAGTTTAGCTTGATCTCGTTTCTGCTCACGTAAGTTCTCTTCAACTCATAGATTTTCCCTCTCTGGTTTAGTTTCGTAGTCATTGTTAGGGTTCCATAATAAATCCAATTTTGCTAACTGTTTTCCAGCTCTAAATCTATTCCTAGAGCTACTTGTACTCCACAGTTTGGGTGTCGAGGTTTTGTCCAGGTAAGGAAAGCTAGACCCTACTGTGTGTTCCGTGAAATCTGCTTATTTTACAAGTATTTGAGCGGTTGAAAATGCCTGTTTGAACTGTTTGGGTGTGTGTGGGTGACTGTTACAGGAGAGAACAGTGGTGAACATTGGTTTTCTCGCCAAAGCGAGCCTGCCTCACCTAAGCGAGATTAACAGAAGCTCACGTAGGTTCTTTCACGTAAGTAGTCGCTCAGGCGACCAGCTTTGTTTTTAAGTGAGCGAGCGTCTCGCTTAGGCGAGGAGAGTCCCGCCTAAGCGAGAATGCGCAAAAGCCACTGTACTTGTATGTTGATGAGTTGGTATGGTTTGACCTGGAATATAAAAGGGGTTGGTTATAAAGGTTGACATGAGATGTAAATGCATGATAAATATTACTTGTTTGTCTGAATATGATTGGTATGTGGTCAGTACGTAATTCCTTAAAATCTCTAGGTGAGATTTCAAGGTCGTGCTTTAGTGGTCGGGATGTAATTCCATGGCCCCTGTTAGTGGGAGTCCATGGTGGTGCCCTATCTATATAATTTGGTAAGGATTCAAGGTAAGGTTGCATCCTAACGTTCTAAGGAGTCAGTTAGTCTCACATAGAGCGGACTGACTCTTGTGGTGAGAGTAGCAGGAGGCCTGAAACTCATTAAGGGTTATCCTTGTGTGTGGGGAATTGAAACATTGTAACACTTGTAACACTTAGCTCGGGGGTGAGCATGATAATCCACCACAAGTGCAAGCATCCGCTGAATTCGACTAGATTATATGTAATCTGGATGAGTCGAGTCTGAGTCTAGTGTATTGCTTGAGAAGTCATAACATGATTGGTTGATAAATACTATTTGGATTGTGTAATAGCATGTGATTGCTTGATAAACTATTTCTACTCTAGCTTACCCTTCTGTTTGTTTGTTGTGTGTTCTATATGTGTGGTTCTTCTCTTTTTGCAATGATCATCAACTTGTTGATGTGAGCAGATGCGAGAACTACCCGTGGTCATCAGGGTGGTGGAGTTTCGCTGCTTAGTCGACTAGACTTGGGCCCTGCTCTTTATGTCTATTGCTAGGACTATGGCTCATGTATTTTATTTATTAGTGTTGTATTTCTGGTTACATTAGGCATGTATCTTGTCTTGTATTGGCATCGTGGTTTGCTTCAGGATTTTCCCTTTTATAACTCTTGGATATCTTTAAGGAGTGAGTCTTTACTCCGTATCTTTGATCGTATTATTATATTGTGTGACGTGTCATTTAAGTAAGTTTATTTTTTAAATGGAATGTTACATTGTATGTTCTACCAAATCAATTAATTTAGAATTAAATAATTAATCAAACTTTATTTACATATTATTATAGTTTTTTGCTATTTTTAATTTCAAATTCAAACTTTATCGCCATCTTTCAATCCTATACAAAAGTTGTTGGAGAAGCAATGTCAATTGATTTTGTGATAAATTTGAAAAATAAAATTTTATTATTTCAAAATGACGTTTTGCTGTGCAGTTTAGATGTTCGTGTGTTGGAATCCAAACAATGTAATGATGAAAAAGTGTTGGAAGATGAAAATATTTTTGAACAATGTAAAATTCTGATGATGATGATAGTATATTATAAAATCTGTCTATTATGCAATTAAGATATTTTAATATGTTGTAATTATTTATAAAATCATTTAAATAAATTTAAAATCATTTTGTTTAATAATAATTTCACATTAAATATAGTATTTTCACTCAAATTTATCCTTTCTAATATATAGAAAGACTTGTTAAAATATAATGGCACATTGTATACAAAGATATTTTTTAGTAAAAATCCAAATTTGTATTCACGATGATGAAGTAAAATATCTTTTCAATTAATTTTATTTTTAAAATGTTTTTTTAATTATTTGGTTAATTTTTAGTATGTTTTATTAAGTGTAAAAAACTAAATAATGTAGTATCAACTTTACAACAATTCATATATGTGGTTAGATCCATTACTTGTCATATTTTCATAAACCAATTCTTTGAAAAAAAAAAAGCAAAAATAACTCCTAAGCTTATGAAACATAATGGTTTACACTGCTCAAACAACTTTTGCATCTTTCAAGACATCTTCATCATAAATTATGAAATCTACATTTAGGGGTGGCAAAACGGGTCAGCTCAACTTGTTTTTGGCCCGGCCCGTCTGTGGCCCGTCAAAAATGGGTCGGGCCAGACTGACCATATTTGTTTATATTTACATATAAATTATTATTAAAGGGATATTTAATCAAATAAAATATTTAAAATTTGTTTATATTTACATATAAATTATTATTAAAGGCATATTTAATCAAATAAAATATTTAATTATGTTTTTAGTCTCTGAACTTTAACCCAAAATGGAAATTCGCCCCTGGTCGAAACTTTAACAAATTTTTAATTGATGAGTTAATATTTTTAATTAGATAAATTAAAATAATTATTAGATTTACATATTAAATTATTCAATTATAACTAATAATTGAAACTTAATTTGTAGGTATTAATGATTTAAATTACAATACTATTATATATTTAAACATTAAAAAAATATAATATAAAAATTAATCTTTTTAATTACTTTTATTTTTTTAAAACGGGCCAATGGGCTGGCCCGTACTTTGGCCCGTTAAGTTGACGAGTTAGACGGAACGGGCCAAAACGGACTGATGGGTTGAAACCTTCAATCCAACTAGTCCCTTTTAACACGGGCTGACGGGCTGACGGGCTGGCCTGTTGGCCCAACCCGTTTTGCCACCCCTATCTACATTGCCCACCAAACCCTTATACGATATAACAACATCTACATCTAGGGTATTATCATTTTTAATTTCTTAATAAATTTTATTATCTTTTCTAAGAAGCTTTGTCCAGATTTTTCACATTTACATATAAGTTTTTCAATGAACAGTAATCTAGGCCAAAGATCTTCAAAAGTCGTTAAAGAATCGTCCATTATTTAAATGAAAAAAAATGTATAGTTTTAAAAATATTTAAGAGAATAAGAGTGGTAATAGAAGAATATTGATAAGAGAAGAAGGAGAAGATTGTTACTTTTTGAGAAATATAAATGAAATCAACAATTTTATATAATATAAAGAGAATATGTTAGTGATATGTATTCAAAGAGTCACAACTCTTTACATCATGTGGTTCAAATTTATTGTATATCCTTGGAAAGCACACAAAAATGTTGCACTTACACTCTTTATTAAATAGCAATGATTATGACTAAATAATTAATTATACATTGAGAAGTATTAAAGCACTAAAAAGTCTCCAATGTCACCAATGTCCAAGAGTAATATGAGTATATCCCAATGGTTCAAATATATTGCATGTGTTTGGGAGCTAATAAGAAATAATGCACACACTGAATTTATTAAAAACAATTGTTTATTACTAAAAATTTAAATATTTAAATATTAAAAATCAATTAAATAATTAAATATATTAAATATATATTGATACATATAAAAGCACTCAACTACATTAAATTTATAGATATTACAACAAATCATGCACTAAAGGAGAAGTTATTAAAGAAAATAATAATAACATCTAAACAAATTATTAAATAAACTTTATCCAATAATATTTATGAAAATGTTGATCGTTGCTTCTTAGTGTAGTGCTGATTTTGGCCATAGTAATTGTCTTGATTCAAATTCAGTTAGTATTTGTCTATTGTTGTTTAATAGTTTCAGCATGTGTGTTTATTGATACCTGATTCATGGTTCTGGTCTGCTGTTGGCCAATTCAAGTGTTCTGTGAACCTATCTTGTTCTATTTGGATTTTCTATTGTTGACAGTTTCCATTCTGCACTGGCCTATTCTGCATTGCATTGTCCGAGACTTGTTGTCTAGTGTGCTTTTCATCATTTTTTTAGTTGAATCAATTTTGCAATCTGTCATATGTCGTTGACCATTTGAATGGAATTGGAAAACTGCTTTGAAGTGAACTGTGCTTTAAAAGATTAGTTGCATATGTGATCTATGTGAGTTGAAAAAAAATATGTGGATAAGAATATGATGTGAAAATCTGCATTGATAGATAATGTTTGACTCATTTGAGTGAAAAGAAAGAGTGAATCAAAACACAAAAATAGTTCACAATTTCGTATTCACCATTCCTTTCCAATACAATGTGCATATGCTCTTGATTCAACTTGTTTTATGTCTTCTTGATTTTAGTTTTGTTAATCTTGTTCTATAAACATTCCTTTGGTTCTCCTTTGTGTGCTATCCTTTGTTGATTTCCCTTTTTCTTGCTTGTCCTTCTTGCTTATAATTGAGTTTGTCCATTTAATTCTATCACTTGATGTTGTCCAATTCTTCCATTTGAGCTGTTCTTGATTTTTCTGCTTTGTTATTCTTATGTGGAAGACCATGAGTGATCTTGGTTCATTTGGCTTGAAACTCACTGATTTGGCAATTTTGTAGGTGATTACCTTTCTCTTGAAGGTAGAGTTGAAGGAGGAACTGTGAGGAAAGACACTTGAATGGCTACCCGAGAGAAATTGTAGGAGTGAGTTGGGACTATATTTTCAAGAAACACTAGAGGGAGAGATCTAGGAGGGCTGGACCGAGAGAGAAATATGGGAAGCAACCAACATCCAGTTTTATCTTTTTATTTTTTTCATTGCTATTTTGTTATCACAGAATTTTGTGTAATTTTTTTTTTCAGTTTCTGTTTCATTTGGCTTAGGTGGGAAAATGCTTTAGAGCAATCCTAACCTTAGCTTGGTGTGTAATAGCTTCTTAACGTGTAGTGTGAGGTTATCAAGGGGTTCCAAGTACCACTTGATTCTTCACTTAGGAAAAATTCTCGTCTAGTTTATGTTTTCCTGTTTTTATGTTTTCTTGTTCTTTATGTTTTCCATGTCCAGGTTATGTGTGTGCTATGCATGTTGAAATTTATGTTTTACGTCTCTGTGATATTTAGGTGCAAATCTTTCAACACTTAGTTGACCTTTCTTTGGTCATAGGATTTCACACACTTTGAAAGTTGTTTTTCACAATTAAGATCTATTTTGCTGGGAAATTTTATTGAGAAATTTTGTGAAAGAAATTTAGAGATTTCTGGCTAGGACAGGCTTGGTTTCTAAGCCTGTCCATGAGACTCACCTCCCTTTCTTGGGAACATCTCTAGAAATCTTTTCCTTTATATTCTCTTTAGAAATTCTTAAAGTTTATTTGTGAAAAATTGTTTGATAAGTGTTTTTGGCAAAATGAGTTTTCATTCGTATAGTGAATTGCATTTAAGTAGTCATTGTGAGGATAAAATGCATCATACAATGAGAGTACATTCCCTTTTTTTGGTGAGGACATAAGTGCATTATCATACATATCTTGGGAGAGGGAAATAGATGATTTGGTGCATTCATTCCATCTTAGACATAGTAAATACTATTTTCTTACTTTGTGCATTTCTAGTTTTGTAGGACATGCAAAAGAGTGGTGGGATTATAGGCAGTCTAGAGTGGAAAAAGGAAGAAAATCTCCCATTCAAAATTGGAGTGAGTTGAGAGCATGCATGAGAAGAACATTCATACCACCTTCCTTTGATTTTGATCGTGAGATCGAGAAAAAGAAAATTGATATAGCAAGAAGGAGGGAGGAAAAACTCACAATACTTCTAAGAGAGATGAGGGAGTTGGAAGAAAAAGAAAGAATAAGAATTCAAAGAAGAGAGCAAAAAGAAAGAGAGAAATTTAAGCAAGAATTGAGAGAAGAAGAGGAACAACTCAGAAAAGAGAAGGAGGAAAAAGAGAGAAAAGAATTTGAAGAGAGAGTAAGACAAGAGAAGGAGTTTAAAAAAAAGGGAGGAAGAGATTGAGAGAAGAGAAGTAATGCTTAGGGAAGTAGAGATACAACATCCTACAACTCCTTGCATTGACCTCAAGGGAGTAATTCCATCTTTCAACACTTCTTTATTTGTCGTTAATACTTTTGTCTTAGTTCTCCCTAAAATTGTTTTCCACCTTCCTCATTCATTTTAAACCCTTCAAAAGATTTTCCAAAAATCATCTTTGACTTAGAGTTACCTTTTAGGTATCAATTAAGCCAAAGTGATAATCAGTATTTTTGTAAAGTGGGCTATGTACCAAATCCTTTCAAACTTACAAGCCCATTCTCATATATCCCTTAATAATATAGTCTGCTTCCATTTCGGAAAGTAATAGAAAAATTGTTTGATGATTACTGCATACATATTATTGATCCTGGAGGAATTCAGTTTCTAATGTTGTGGGCCTTAAAGAAACCTCTTGATCTGAGGACAGATCCTTTTCAAGAGGGAGGGGATGATGAATATCACCCTAAGAGGCTTTCCATAGCTTGGGCCATTGGCTAGGCCATTCCTTTTAAATTTCTTTTAATTTCTTTTATTTTCTTTATTTTTAATTAAATAAAAGTTTGCCCTAAAATTGACTTTTATTAATTGTAGATAAAAGCATATGTGTTGCAGGCCTTGCTTTGCTGCAGCCCATTCTAATTAAAGATTGCATTATGCGCCTTTCTCTTGGACCTGCGCCTTCTTCTTATAGGGATCATGTGTGACAAGCGTCACATGCATCCAACATCTGCAACCAACCCATTCACATTTTAGCCCACGCAAGGGTCCCGTATATTACAAACGCTGATAAGGTTCCTCATCTTTCATGCGTGGCCAAAGTGAAAGCTCATTCAGCATACATCACGCGTTCATCTTCCTACGAGAGCTTGCCTCCTTAGGGTTTTCTTTAATTCAACCTGCGTGCCACCTTTCTTCTACTAGGTTTCCAAATCACGCTTCTCACACCCTAGGCTAGGGATCCATAACGCCGTTAATACCCAAACCCTAGCCTAGGGTTCTTCATTCTTCTCTCTCGCCGTTAGAAACATGTTAGACGGCGTTCTTCTCTTCCACTTTCTTTCACAGTTGCCTTCCCTATATAAAGGCAAACCATGCTTTGTATCGGTAGCTTTGATTAATTTGAGAGGTTTATCCCCAATTTCATAGCTCACTTTCACCTTAGATAAGGATTTCTCCTCCAAGGGTTCCAAACACCGCGAATGTGTGCGTTTCAGTGAGAGACGAGAGTGATCTGAACCCCAATCGAGCTTTCGCTGCATTTTCATTGATTAACTACGCTAATGATCGCTCTTCAAATACCGACATCAGAGCATGTCATAAATTCAGTCTCCATAATAGACGTGATAATGACTAACTAATTTTTTCACAAGACCCTTCTAAGGACTACCATCCTCATATACTAGCAATCACAACTGCCATCGTACGTATCCCAATTTTACACACTCTAATGATATCCTTAAGATGACTCTTGTTGCCACAAGCTCCAACTCATGGTTCCACCATCTACCAACCACCACATGTAGATCACAGGCGGGAATTATCCTGGTACAAACCACAATTTACAACACTGAGTGGAGCTCCCTAATACGAACCATAATTTGTATTTAACATAAAACTACCAACCTCACCGACCACTACCCGTGAAAGGCAATCAAGTGAAACCAATCCGTATGAGCCACAACTCGCACACTCACATCGGAATTCCGATTACCATCAGGCTACAACCTGGAATGGCCATGTGTTTAACTCCCCATTACAAGCTACAAGTCATAAATGGTCCCCCAACAATTTATCTCCTCAAGGCCTTCATCCAAAGTTGTGTAAAAATCTTCCAACGCCATCCATCATTGCATGCAGCATCACCTGGCGCAACTCCAGCGTCGCTAGGTGAAATTAGTGCAGACCGCTTGGCGGGCACCACATGTCGCTAAGCACCACACACTATAGAGTCCTTGTTTTGACAATTATCGCCTGGCGGAACCTTCCACACCACCAAGCGCCAAGTGTTTTAGTTGAAATATCGTAGTCGAATATTATTAATTTAAATAAAATAAAATGATGCTAAAATAATGCGCATTTAGTAACAAAAGCTCTTTTCCAAAAGTGAAAAAATTGTAAAACTTTATTAAAAGCACTAAAAACCACCATCCATAAATTAACTCAATGTTTACAAAATTCATCAACGGTTTATAAAGAACAATTTACAAAATAGTGAATACATAAAAGTGTCACCATGCTCGCCCCTCTCCGGTTCTAAGAGTCACCAGCTCCACTTGAAACATCATATGCTTTTGTGTAATGAATTACACGATCATCTCCAAACACAAACATATAAGGTGAGTTAACCACATAAACAAATAACAAACATCATAAGGTAAAGTGCACACACACTCGACAGACGACCCCCATTCTCCAGTTCTAGCAAACATGGCCACCACCATGTTCCTCTACGTTCTACATCTTTAGATGATAACCTTAAGATATCATTTGCTGCCACAAGCCACAACTCGTGATTCCACCATCTACAAGCCACAACCTGTAGATACACGTGAAGGATTATCTTGTTCCGAATCGCCATTCACAATGCTAGGTGGAGTTCCCAATACAAACCATAATCGTACTCTCGACACAAGATTTGCAACATCACTGGCCACAAACCATGATTTCCTAATCAAGTGGAGACCATCCGTAGGAGCCACGAGTCGCACACTCACACCAGTCACCAGGCCACAACCCATGATTGCCACGTGTTTACCCTTCATTTCGAGTCACAACTCAAAGAATGTCATTATGAGCCACAAATAAAGGAATGCTCCATCAAATTCCATACTTAAGATACATCCAAAGCATTTAAAGATAACTCTTTGAGGACTACAACCCTCATACCCAAGAATTCACTTCTTCTACGGTCTGCCTCCTGATTCTATACCATTTGATGATGTCCTTAAGATGACTCTTGCATCACAAGCTCTAACTCGTGGCCCCTCAATCTACCAGCCACCACCGATAGATTACACATGGGAATTATTCAGTTATGGACTACAATCCATAACAACCAAGTGGAACTCCCCAATACGGACCACAATCTGTATTCATCACAAGACTACCATCCTCACCGACTTTGACCGTGAGGGGCAATCAAGTGAACCATCTGTACTAGCCACCACTAGCACACTCACACCAAAATTTCAATACCATCAGACTCTAACTTAAAATGGTCACGTGTTTCACCCCTATTACAAGATACAACTCGTAAAGGGCCATCAACAAGTCATCTCCTCAAGGTCTCCATCCAAAGTTGTGTAGAATCCTCCCTCGTAGCCCAACTCTGCACATGAAACCACCTTGCGCAACACCCGCATCGCTAGGCAAAATCGTGCTCCAGACCGCTTGGTGGGCTCCTCTTGCTAGCAGGCGTCACACGTTCCAGTGGCCACTCACTTGGCCATTATCGCTTTACGGAACCCTCCTTACCGCTAGGCACTGCACATTCCAGTAGCTTCCCTGGTTTCCCTTGTCGCCTAGTGGCTCATCCTGTGCCGCCAGGCGCCACACCAATAGCGTCACTACTATTAGTTTATGGCATTTTAACACAGGTTCCAAAGAACCCAAATACTCCAAATCAATCCACAACATAAAACATGTTTATTCAGTCATAGTACCTGACTAAATCATAATCCAACTCACTCATATACAAAATAAATTAACCAAATGAGATAATTCATTTTTACCTATTTGTTCCCATTCATTCATTAATAATGTTATCCCTACATGTGACTTAAACCAAATGACACCCATGTACATGGAGAACCTGCAATAGAATACCACCTTGCTTCTTGCACATATCACAATGAACTTACACTCCCAAATAGTGCCTGCGACCTCTAATTCAGCCCAATACTCCCACTCAATATAAGACTAACACTATCACACATGCAACTTTCGTGTATTACCAAGAACACCATTGGTACAATATTAATCCCTTACCACATACACAATTTCACTAATCCCCAAAGTAATTTCCCCTACTTGTGCCCTACTAAGCCAATCACAACACCCATGGTTCCTGACTATCACCGGCGACAACTAGGTGTTGTCAGGCGGTACATCAGCTTCTAGGGCAATCCCAGATTTGTCCCGTACCTGTGTGAACCCTAATGTCTCAATATCCACCCCTATTCATGCAATTTCATCAAAAAATTATACAATTGGGTTCCCCACTTTTATACAGATTCAAATTAAATCAACCACCCTTTCTTACCACAATTAACACATAGAATATCGATTTCCAATCATTCACGAGTCCCAATCATGAACCCTCACCCCATTTATGCCACTACTCATACAATTATCATCAAGAGATACACTCCTAGACATTCAATCACATCAAAATTCACACGATCATATATATGGATTCAATTCATGCTTTCCAAACACAAGAAACCAGCAAACTAGGCAATCCAGTTCGCGTTGTTTGGTGGATAACACACAATCGCCAAGCGGTTCATAGCAAAACCTAGAAAATGGGTTCTAAAAGCATGAGTCACCTGGCGGGTGTTCAATGCTACCAAACGGTTTTTGGAAAATTCTAGAAACACGAATAGTTTAAGCAAAATTTGGTAGAATCCAAGCACCACATGCATTTCATTCAATTCATAATCACATAATTAAACACAAAACACAAAATACAACTCCCCTAACCTAGAAATCTTGCTCCAAAAGCTCTCATAGGGTCCTTCTTGCATCAAGATTTATCTAATCCTCTCTTTTACCCTTGAGCACACTTTCTACCTTTCCAACTCTCTCTTTTGTTCAGTTTCGGGTGTTCTAAAACCCCAGCTGCACGAATTTGTTCCCTATTATTCACTCTAGTTCTTCCCTTAATTAAATTCCATCCAAAAAGAATAAAAACTAATTAAACTTAATTAAGGGTTTAATTGGCATCAATTCCTTATTAAAATAGAGGTTCTCTTTGTCATTCCCGGTCCATAACCGATACTCCTCTCCACCACCATGACGGCTAGGGTTTTTGATCACTTACCAATGTAGGCAAAAATAATTCAAGCATAAAAGAACTATTTTGCGCAAGCCAATGTTCAAACTCACATCCACCCAATTACTAATTGCACATGCACAACCATAAAGTCATCACATGTTTCATGGCATATCATGCACACATATACTAAAAACATCATGCCACATGTTCATATATGCGCTCAAAATAATTTAAATAATATAACTTCACACTAATGGCTTACGCAGGACTCAAACCCAAGTCCCTTCAAACACATCAAACGCGTCTAACCACTTGAGCTACCATTGCTCCTTTATCATAACTCTTTGCATTAATTACTTTATAGATTCCTTCTGATATCGCTGTCGTCAAGCGATCAAATTAATACTACTTATCTATAACAACTTCAGTATTGTTAAGAAAGTAGTCAACAAAATAGTTAGGGTTAAGACAACCCTGAGTCCTCTCACAACGAATACGGAATTGATCTCAAATATTTGATTCTTAAAAATGCAATTAAAACTAGCAACTATAAAAATAGGGGGTTTTGATATGCAAAGAAAATGACACGGAAGATTGTAAACATGGTAATAGTAAATAGGTCAATTCCACTGCTTTTTCTAAATAAGATTCTTCATTGGTTATCTAAAGATTATTGTTAAATTAATTATTGTTGTTGATTTACAAATCAATCAATGTAAAGACTCAATTCATTTGTTGGCATTCTCACTTTTAATCAAAGAACAGTCTCAATTAAATGTGAGAATTGTTAGATTGTCCATAGTAAATTCAATCAAAGTACAATCTCAATTAATTTTACTATGCCTAATCATGTCTATTCCTTTGTTTCTTCACCAAATAGAAAACTTAATTAATCAAAGTAAAG